>OLLY01000128.1_pt1 | contig 28557 bp, 33 predicted proteins | sample 1604681 | NCBI WGS metagenome assembly OLLY01 (sample SAMEA104055725, study PRJEB20765) | soil metagenome | biome: Arctic tundra; feature: Polygonal ground; material: soil | place: USA | collected 2011-09 | depth 0-0.5 m | reverse complement strand
GATCGGCGGCCGGCAACCCTTGTTTCAAATGCCGCCGCAGCGCCGCGCGGAGCCGTCTGCCGCAACGGGAACGATCGGCGTATATCGGCCGCCGCGAACGCATCCCGCTATCAGCGACGCGGAGCGTAGCGCGCACGCGGCAATGCTCGATAGGATGCCAAATGCGATTTGGCGCGAGGGGCAGCCGGTTTATGGAAGGCCGGTTTTGTTAGATGATGAAATTCCATTTTAATGAAAAAACAATACATCGTTACCGTTGACGATCGCGCTGGCCTAATGATGTATAACGATCCTTTCGAGGTTGCCAAAAATCATATAGCCTATTTAATTTCTATAGACGCTATGCCGATTGATTTTTTCAAATCAGTTAAACAGACTCCGCCGCGTCCTATTCCCACATGGAATGATGCTATTTGGGAATGCGCTAAAATACAAGACGAAATGGCGAGAAATTATCCAGACGTTCTTAAAGAGAAATTCACGAAAGAAGCTGTAATAAAGGAATACGCATAATGTCAAAACGTTATCTAGGCGATGGCGTTTACGCCGAATTTGATGGTTTCCAAATGTGGATTTGGACAAGCAACGGCGAGCGCGAAAGCGAAAGGATCGCTATCGAGCCTCAGACGATGCAAGCCTTATCTGAATTCTATATAGAAAGCGTGAGGCCGCCGGGATGAAAGCCGATCGTCGCTTTCTAATGCCTTGGGACACTCCCGTAAACTACACCGAAAGAATGCGCCGCCGCTGGCTACGATCGCAGCGCACAACGGGGTTATTAAATGGCACGTCCGCCGATCGAATGCTAAAAGGATATGTCAGATATCTTGACGGCTCCCGATCAATGGATATGCCGCTTGGCAATGCGCTTTCATACCTCGAATTATTTGGCGGAAGGCTTTGCTATGCCACGCGAGAAAGCGACATTTCATCAACTCATTACTATCATCATATGGGAAACGGCTTCGCGCGCTGGCTCCGCTCGCTCGAAAGCATCGCGGCCGATCGGCGGCGGCAGCCTCTTAAGGACGGTTCCATTAAGCGGGTCAAGTTGCCGGCGATCGGTGCGATATACGGCCGCCGGCCTGAGGCTAGATCCTTGATCGCGATCGCGAGCGGCGGCCGGGACGTGGCGGCGGCCAGCATCGAGCGCCAGCCGCCGCCGGCATCGATCACAACCCCAGGCGACGGAGGCGGCGACCCTGCCGGCGACGATCATCCCCGTTGGGAAGACGACGTGCAAGCCATGGCGTATCTGCGATCCCAAGGATACCGGATGGATAGAGCCTATGGCTTGCATCCGCCGGGATACCGCAAACCGACGCCAAAAGAATTGAGCGCCGCCAATTACTTGTTTGATGAATGGGATTGGGGATCGATCGTCTTAACCTCTTGCACGCCGCCCCAAAATTTGCAATAAGGACAGCGCTCCGGACGGCCCCCTAAAGCCTCTGTTGCAAACCCCCCGCCGCCCGCGCGACCCATCATCGCGCGGGCGGTACCTTTTTGCCGTTGGCTCAATTAAAAGGCCGCCAGCTTTTTTGACTGGCGGCCTTTGGGTATCCCGAACTTCCTTTTGAACCTTTACGGTCCCTGCGGTTTTGCGCGGCGACGCATATTCAGCGTGTCCCTCGGAAAACAGAAATTCAACGCGGCCCCTGATATGCCATTGACCGCAGAATTTTTCAAGCCTGTTTTTCTATGCGAGCGAGCCTTTCCGCAGCAAGTGACGAAAGCGCAACATTTGGACACGCCGGCCGGATAAGCCGTTTCTGTGATCCTGTTGCCGCATTGACCATTCCGCAGCGCCGGGCGGCAAAAGTTCCATGTATCCGCCATCGGTAAGCGTTGGGCAGGGACCGCGCAAGTTGCCTTGCTGGTCATACTTGGCCGCTCCGCCGGAACTGAAATAGGACGGGAAGACGAAGTTAGTAAGCTTCACTCCGTCAATGACAACGGCTTGATCGTCCGCCTCTACCGCGTCCGCCAATTCCTTTGCGGCAATGGTTCCGTCTTCCATCTTGAACGTCTGCGTCGCGTTCGGATCGCCCATCGTCTCGATTATTTCGTGCATCGCATCGATTGTCCAAACAAGGCCATAATGCAGACAATCGCCAACGAACACGCGGCCGAATACCTTAACCCCTTCCTCGGTATGCCATCCCAACGCGCCGGGATCGGTTGAATGGCGATTGAGAAAGATAGGCCAGCAATCCGCCGGCAATGTCGGAATTTCCGCCGCCGTCGCAAAGTGCAACTCGCTATCGACAACCCCGCCGCCCCAAGCCGGCAACAGTTGTGTATCGATTTGCTTTTGCATCATCGGAATTGGGTAGGCTGCCTCCGTATCCGTAAGGACATTCGAGGCGTTTACGATAACGATCGCTTGACGTGCCATGTTGATAACTCCGTTGATAAAAATGAAAGGGGATCGGAAAGCGGCGCGTCGCTTCCGATCCCCCGCCCCGTCGTCGGCTAGGTGCCCCGCCGGCCGGCGACAAGCCACGCGGCCCGGCCGATCGGCCGGCGCTGCCGCTTAATGGCTAGAGGATGCCAACCTTGGCCCGGTGCAGGACGGCCAAGGCTCCCTCCGGCGTCATGCCGGTTGGCCGCGTCGCCATCTGCCGGCCGGCCGCCGCCGCGATGATCGGTGATAGCGTCTGAATTGCCGTAAGGATGCCAGTTGCAGCGCTCCCGCCGGGAATGAAAGACACAATCATTTCGATAATCGGCAACGCCTCTTGCGCATACGTCGCGATTGCCCCTCCGGCCGCGAGCGCGGTTTGCACTTCCCCTGCAATGCCTTCCAGCTTCGCCGCGCCGTTGGTGATCGTATCGAGCGCGGTTTGCGAAACTCCCAATTTCGTTGCCGCGCCTAATACACCATCGGCAATGCCTTTGATGTAAGCGGAGATACCGCCAACCGGCGGAGTTGCCGGCGTAACAGAAACCGGAGCCGGGGCAGTATTGCCGCACGCGGCCAAAACTGCCGCCGCCGTCGCGATCGTACCAAAACGCAATAGCTGGCGTCGGTTATAAGCTGTCATATCATGTCGCCTTTCGATTAGGGTTGAATGTGCTACGTCTTTGCAACAACGCTTGTTATTTGATGGGTTGCGCGAATTCGGCCCCAAATCGCCGCCGCGCTCGAAACCATGCCAACGATCGTCAAGCCGGCTGCGTATCCGCTATTGATTAGCGATATAAGCTGCGCTTGGTCACTCTCCGAAATGGCGTAACCGGCAAACCCGGCGGCGGAGCAAGCGAACATAACGACGCCTGAAATTATCGTTACGGATTGGATTGCCGGCTTCCCTCCCGGCGCGAGCGGCTGTTGAACTGTCATCATGTCGCCTTTCTTAAAAACCTAGTGGCGATCCCGTAAGCGGGCCAATCTCGCCATCCGGCAACAAATGATGCGCCCTTTGGAAATTCTCAACAACTGCTTTTGTTGCTGCATCAAACCGGCCGGTTTGAGGGACGGAGGTTAATCCCGCCCGCGCTAACAACTGTTGCGCGCGCAACACGTCATTGCCACTTTCCCCGATGAACAGAACACGTGTAAGCGGTGTTGGTTTCGGCTGCGGCGGATCGATCGTCGGATTACCGACGCGGCTAGGAATTCCGGACGGCGGCAACGGCGGAGCGGGCGGCGGAGCGGGTTGGCCAACCGCTGGAATGATCCCCTCGCCCAACCCGGCGAAATGGTAAAACGAAACCTCTAGCTTTTGATCGTAACCATTCTGCCGCTCGCCCTCGCCATTGTAGCCAACCGCGAGTTTCACAAACCCAGGCGGATCGGATCGCAGCGCCGGCAACAGTCCGGCATTCCGAATGAACGCCGCAAACCCGTCAAGATGCGCTCGCGCGCTATCGCAATAAGCCGCATACATATCTTGAACGGAATTAAATCCGCAGATATGAAAATTGAAACCCATCGCCTGAAATCGGCCAATCGACATGGAAAGCATGGCCGCTTCCGGATCAAGTTTATAGGCGACGTTAAACCTATCCCATTGATGCGATCCGCCGGCACCGTACAACGCACGGTTCCAGAACGGCGATGAAATATTTGGCGCAACATGATCGTATTTGCCGCCGGTACGATTATGAAACGCCTTGGCCTCGAATAGCGCTTGCGGCTTTCCGTCCGGTTCAAATCCCGATGATCCCCCGCTTTCAAGATCGGAAAAAGCATGAATGATTGCGATCTTGCATTGAAGCAAAGCCGCTTCGTCGCGAATATCTGTTGTCGAAAGAGGGGTCGCAGCGCCTTTGAAATCAACGGGGATTGATGCCATTTCGTCGCGGTTCCTTATCTTTTGCGGATTGGATATCATCGCTTAGGTTTTCGATTTTTCGCTTCAAGTCAGCCGGGACCGGAGCGGAAACCGGATCGGGAACCGGGGCCGGGTCCGGAACCGGAACAGGCGTCGGTATTGAATGATGATAATAATAATGATGATCCGGAGCCGGATTACTATCCTGCAATGGCCCTAAAATTTCCTGCCTAGGTTGCCTAGTGCAAGATGATAACGCCAATGCAAAAGAGATTGCGATTATAATTTTATCTGCGGCCATTGTTCGCCTTTATTATCTCATTGTGGATTTCGTTAACGCTATCTTTCAATTTGTCTAATCGGTCTCGCGTGTCATTATTCGCTGCGTCTTGTTTATTAATAATGTTGGTAATACTGTTATCATTAAATGTAGTGCGAGAATTGAGCAATTTAATATCGCTCATAAGGTTAGCGTCTTGCTTATTAAATTCAACCTTTAACTCATAAATCTGTCTGTTTATATCGGTGAATTTATCATTATATGAATTATACGCAAGCAACATCGGCGTAAGGACGCCTAAAAGCGATCCGCCAATTACCAATATATCCATAAGGGATAAGCGATGTAGAGAGTTAGCCGGAGCCGGAGCCGTTATTTCCGCCATCATTTTTTATATCCCTTTCGGCTTGCTTAATAACTTCCGGCATCATTCGAGCAGCGGACCTTTCTTCCTCGTCTGCCTCAATATCAGTTTCCCTGTCATGCAGAAAAACTAATAACAATTGTTTTTCATCTTCGCCTAAAGTTCCCAAAACAAGTTTTTTCAATAAAGCATCCGCCTCAGGCGTGCGATGATGGGTAAGACGGGAAGCCAATTCATTTCTGAAAAGAACGCTTGTCGGAAACTTTAATTTAACCGTTTCCTCCAATTCAGTAAGTCTATTCGTTATCGCTTTGTTGCGAATTTCCAATTTAATTTTTCGATATCGCATATAAAAATAAGCGCCAGTTAATGACGCAACGTCAAACCAAACAGAAATGATAGCAACCCAATTGGTTTCTTGAGATTTGAACGCGGCTATGAAATTTTGCATGGCGTTTTATAAAATGAAAACTCCGGACGGATCAACGATAAGGTTATAGGACGTGCCGGCCGGAGTTACTGGCATCCCCGTTATGCCGGTATCGATAAAGGCAACAAGGCGCGAGGTTGCCGACGTGCCGGTGTCAATATAGATCACAACAGCCTCAACGCTTACGCCGGTTGCTGCGTCAACCCGGCCATTAGCGCACTGGAAAGCCGCAAGATCGCTAATCGATTTACCGGAAAGGTTGCCGGACGAAGCGATAACGGATGCGCCGATATCGGAAAGGAATTCGTGCGCGTCGCTATAGGTATATGATCCGGTATCAACCAACGCCATTTTGACGTTACCGCCGATTAGATCGTGCGTCGCGGCCCCTGACATGCAAGCCTTTTTGTATTTCGGATAAACCTTGTTTGCCATTTCCTAATATCCCTTAACTTTTCCTGTTTGCTATTGAGATTTCGCTAACAGCCAATACAACCGCATCATGGTCATAAGCTGCAACGGCGGCGTCTAGTGCGGCTTGCGTTGGCGCTTCGATATACCATCGCTTTTCGTCATGATCGTATCGATTATCGCCATCGCCTCCGGCGCTAACACTTATATCATGGGCAATTGCATCAATTGGCAAGTCAGCCGGGAACATCGACATCGTGTTTTTTACCCTCTTAAATTCCATCAAGGTGCATAAGGGTGGCGATACAAGGTCTGATGCCAGCGTTGTTATTGCGGTTCGCGAAGAAGACAAATTCTGTGTAACCAGTGGCCCCGAGATACCCAGCAGCGAGAGTTGACGTGTACATCTCAGTCCAATCATCACCTAAAGTCGCAAACCTAAAAAACACGTTTGTCCCATCGTTCTCCAACTGCATAAAATTTATCCAGGGAACCGCGTAGCTATAGGCAGAATTGCTTTCAGTGCTGTTGTAGGTTGTCGCGTTGCTGTATCTGATAACCCCAAGGTTCCTTAGACCATCCCCTACCCCAACAGATATTAAGCTCAATTTATCAGTACCATTTCTAAACCCGATCCCGACGCTTTGATAATTCTCAAATCGGGACGAAATCGCCACTAGGGCGGTAATCTTGTAGGGCGGAGCCGGAAGGGTTTTCTTTAAAATGCGAACGCTATCCCCCGCGACCGCAGGGGCAGTAATTTGTAAACCATGAGCGCCGTTTTGCGTAGTAGCGGTTCCCTGATTAAACCAAGCCAATCCCGTTGATGCCAATGTCGGAGTTGTCGTTAAAAAATCGGCAAAAAGGCCGCCGCCGCCTCCGCCGCCGCCGGACGCGTCCGCATAATGCGCAAGGCCGGACGCCTGCATTGTTAAAACTTGGCCAGTTGTTCCCGGCGTAACAACTCCCCAATTCGAGCCGGTGCCACGCTGAATAAGCGCGCCGGGAGTTGCCGAAACGGCGTCCAATGCCGTTGTTAAATCCGTCCAATGCGGATCGCCGGACGTTCCCATATTGATAATTTGGCCAGCGGTTCCAGGTGCGATAACTCCCCAAAGGCTCGCACCCTTAACCGGGATCGCTCCGCGAGTTGTCCCAAATTCGGCATTGAATGCGGTTTCATCAAATCCCGACATTCTAACCCAATTAACCGTATCTAGATGCGGCGGAGCATTCCCGGAGGTAATGGCAAATACAAATGTTTGATTTGCTGTACCACTCGCGGCGTCAAGTGTAATATTGGTTTGAGCGGCAGAAACACGATTATAACTAAGATTGCTTTGAACCGGAATATATGAAGCTGTATCCAAATTAGTATAACCGGAAGGAAACAAACTTGGATTAAATCCGGATGAATTATCCGACGAATTAAAATAGAAAATTAAATCATAAAGATTAACCGTTGTTATTCCTGTAATGCTCGATCCCGCCGTGCTGTATTTAGGCAGAATAATAGAAGGATCAAACGGAGAAATACCGTTAGATCCCTTTATAGCAAATACATAAATGGCATGATTTGCAGACGCGCTAAAATTCGCTGTAATGTTGGAAGCCGTCAAAATAGACGGAGCCGGAGCCGTCCATAATTCTAAAGATACGTTCCCGTTTGTATGTCTTTCCTTAAGGGTAAACGTCAACTCGGACGTTATGCTTGCTATGCTTGTTCCGGTTACAGCGGATATGAAAATAAGACAAACTAAATCATTTGCGGTTGTTGTTGTTAAATTGCCGTTGTTGCTTGTCCCGTTCCCATCAATCGCAAAATGTCCATCGATATCCGGAGCAACCGCCGAACTTGCGGCGACATTATTAATTGCTTGATAAAAATCCGCTCCATCGCGCGCGACATTGCCGGCCGTATAGGAATTTCCTACATTCCAAATTCCGGCATTCGATACAGCGGAACCGCCGCCGCCCGCAGGATCGGCCCAAATCGGCAATCCACTAAGAACGGTTAAAACTTGCCCATCGGTTCCGATCGCAAGCGCATTCCAGTTTGTCGAATTCCGGAAAAGAGTATCGCCGGCCGCGCTGCCGAATAGATCAAGGCCAGAATTAGGCCGCGCCGCAACAATAAACCAATTTACATCGGTTGTTGTGCCGATGTTTATTCCGGTATCCCCGGTTTGCATCGTCCAAATCGTGCGGCCGTTTGCCGTCCCCGCCGCACCGATCGCAACGCAGTCCCCCTCGCTCAAATCGGACTGATCATCATAATCAACAGCGCGCGTTAACTGATATTCATGCGTGCTATCACCTTCGATAGTGCAAATATAAATACCGTTATGAATTGGATTGGCTTCGTCCTTTACTAGAACACGGTAATTCAGACGCAACAAAACCCCGTCAATGGTTGGCTGGCCATTCACATTGCCGGTTAGTGTCGCGCCGACGCCGGCCGCTCCGTTTGCATACGTGTTAGCTGGCAATGGCCCGGTTGTCGCGAGCGCGCAAGATTGCTTCCAACTGCCATTATCAAGCGTCGCCTCCCATTGTCCGGTGACGATACTGTATCGCAAAATTTGTTTTGAGAAATCCCCGCCAAAATATTTGGCGAAAAGCATCCCAAGGTTTCCGGGGATCATAACGAAAACGCGACTTTCCCCCGATAGATCAATATGGGCGGTTGTCCCTAAATGGTTTTTCGTTACCGTTGTGCGCTGAAATGTCGTTGGCCCCGTTAGGACGCCAAAACCCTCCTCGCTCCCGATACCATCCCCCGAAACGATTGTGTATGACGTTTCATTCCCAACGCCAACGCGATCATTGAACGTGAATTGATTTGGCGAAAGAACGCCCAACAACGCAAGATCGCCGGTTCCGGCCGTAGCGGTACGCTCACGCGTTCTTTCCGGGAGCACAAAAGACATTTAGATAATATCCCCGATAACGTCGGTTCCGATACCCTCGGAACTATCATCGTCTGTTGTTTCGTCAGGCGAAATCGTCATTCCGCCAAATGTTGAAACGTTCACAAACGGCGTTGGCAATCCAATAAATCCATCCGCCGGAGCCTCGGAAACCGTCAATCCTGGAAACGTGCTTTCGTTCGTCCATGGCGTAAACGTCAAATCAGCATCGGCCGGAGCCTCGCTAATCGAAAGCGTCGGAAATGTTGACGTGTTGACAACCTGAGGGATTGTTAAATCCGGCTCAACTCCGGTTGTAATTCTCATTGTCGGGAATGTTGAGGTATTACGAAAGGCCACCGGCAGCGTTAAATCAACCGGCGGGACAATCGAAAGCGCAAAAGGGAATTGCGATCGGTTGGCGAATATCGGCAGCAATATATCGCCGGGAGCGGCGATCTTGACCTTAGGCGCAATAACCCGGAATTGGTGCATAAACCCCTTCCATTAAGCGGCAGCCGCAAGGGCCGCCGCCGCCCGCCGCCCCTATGCCCTAACCCCGACGAACGATACTGACAACCCGGCGGCCGTCGCGTCCGGCGTCGCCGGCAAGCCAACCGCGAGCCGATCGCCATAAGTAAGGGAGGTATCGCCGCCCGTCCAAACAAAAGCCCCCGTATGCGAGGAGGACGCAAACTCGATCGATCCTATTTTGGTATCATTGGAAAGGATCGGTAAAGATAAATCCGCCGTTGCCGGCTCCATCAAATACGCAAGGTGCCCCGTAGTCGCGGGGATTGTGACGCTCACTAAAAATGGCTCTTGATACAGATAGCCAATCGTTTGATCCGCGATCCGTCCCGAATAACAAAATCCAGTATTATAGGAATTATCGGAATTTTGAGCATATCCGAAAAGCTTTAGAAGAATTGGGTTGCCGTCGCCGTCAACAACAGTTTCGTCAAACGTCAATCCGGACGTGTACGGCTTATCAACAAAATAAATCCCCTGACTATCAACCGTAAAAACGGCCGTAGGATTATAAACCGTTGACGGTATCCATGGCCCTTTCCAATCAAACCGTAAAAACGGCATCGGAACCGGGCCAATCTCCGTTCCGCTTTGCAGCGTTTCGTATAACGCGGTCCCGGCAACCCTAAAGCTGGCAATGCTATCAGGCTGCGGCCGGCTCGATTGCAAAGCCTCGATTGCTTGCTGAATTACCCAAAAATTATTATCAATATCGTCGGCAGTTAGGTTATGGCCTAACCCAACTCCCCACGGCCCATCTAGGCGATAGATGATTGATAAAGCCATTACGAGACAAGCCCCTTACTGTTGAATTTATAAACAACTGTTTTATCAGGCGGCCTATCCCCTCCGGGAGAATAGGCGATTAAATCCGGCTCCGATCTAGAAAAACTGAAAACAGAAGTCCCACCATCAACCGCGATTGTTCCATCATCACGCGCGGTAAATTTCATCGCAGGCGGGTTAGGATCATCTTTTGTTGCCAATGTCTGTGTATATGCAGAAACAGTTACGACATTAGAATTAGCAACCTCCGCCGGATCGGATGCGGTTGATGTAACGGAAAACGTTACCGTATTAGGATCGGGAAGCTTTGGCGGCGGAGACGGCTCCGGTTTTAATGGCGGAGGCGGCGCAGGGACAACCTGAATAACGCTACTCGACCGAGTTAAATCAACATATCCCGGCGAGCCATACCCAAAACCAACAAACTCAACTCCCCAACGGCCCTTAGACGTTCCACCCTCAAGATTTTTTAAGTCAACATAAGCTTCTTGTTTAGTTACAGATAACCCTAAAGCTTTTACTTTTTCTAATAAATTAGCGTAAGTAACATCGGCTTGAATATAAAATTCTCTCCCACCAACAATAGGTTTCCCGCTAGCGTCAACTGGCCAAAACGGCCCATCCTTAAAATTATGAAGATCATCCCAGGTAACGGACGGCCGACTTCCATCCTCCGCACTTGGTGCCTGATAATAAAGCGTGATTAAAGCCTGAAAAGCCGCAGGATATCTTAATGCGCTTCCGATCTTTGCAAATGCCGTTGGCGCTCCCGGAAACGGATCGCCGGAAGCGCCAGCGCCACCGGGGCCAGCGATAGTTATGATGGCGACAACCGATGATTTTGGCCTCCCAAAGCTAATGGCTTTTGGAATTTTCCACGGATCAAGAATTATCGGGCTGGCCATTTTAGGGCGCGGTATTATCTAAGGCAAAAGAACTGTTGCATTGATTTGATTTTGAAACGTCACCAAACGCCGTTCCCGCAAACGGATCAATAACAGAAAATGACGTTGTTTCCGTCCTTAATGATCCGACGTTTTTAGCATCGGCCGGCGCTTTACTAAAAACAATATTGTCGGTAATTGTAAACGTAACAGACGCCCCACTAGCGTCATCCGTAATTGTTTGATCGTGCGTTTTTCTTTTTGATTTTTGTTCCGTAAAATTATCGTTGCATTCCTCAACCTTAAAGCCAGCCCCAGGGACGCCGGGATCAAGCGTTGGCGTCGGTAACAATCCGGTTTGCCCCCAGGCAATTAGAACAGGCTCCGAATTAACCGTCTTATTTTTCGCAATGATACGCTGCGTAGTTAGCGAAATTGTCGAAACGAACGGCCTAACAATCTGTTCAAGCGCCGTGCTCATTATGACGATGCCCCTAGATCGATGGTTTTCGGAACGGCAAGCCTCGATACAATAACGCTATATTCAGACGCAAACGGGCCACCGGTTACGGGAACCAAATACATTTCTACACGCGTCGGCGTAAGCGATAGAGCCGTTACCGGATCACCATATTTTGAATTGTTGTCAACGGCTGTATCAATCGCGTTTTTCTGTTCCTCAAAACCGCCAAGTATTTGCAGACTGGTAACGACGTTTTCAGGCGTCATATTAAATAAATCAAGCCCATCGTCGTCTGTAATTACGAAATCGTCAAAACTTTCGTACGTCAAAACGCTATCGATAACCGAAATCTGCGCTCCGGTTTCTTGTTGATATCCGCTATCGATATAATCTGTATTCACAAAAACCGGAGTACCATCGGTTGGCGAAACTATATTGCCATTCCCTATAGTGCAACCGAGTATGGCATTAGCCATAAACTCCCCGCGATCACCATCCCCAATAAAAGAATATTCCGTAATTTTCCCGGTTGCCTCGCCGCCAAAAAGACGGCGATCGGTTAGGAAAATATTTTTACGGCAAGTTGCGTCAAATAAAGAATTCCAATCGGTTGATATTTTAACAGCAACCATTCTAGCGCTTTTGAGCAAAGTTGAAACAGCAAGCATTAAAAGATATTGAAAAGATTGTTGCCCCCTATCTGTTTTGAAATATGTATTTCTACGCAAATCAAGGATCGGTATCGCTCCGTTAGCGTCTATAGGATCGGAAATAAAATTAGAACTTAAATCAATTTGCTCTGTTTCCGCCGCCCCAGGCTCAACTAATACGGATTGAATATCGCTTTCAAGGCTAAAGGAAACTGTTTCCGTCCTATTACGAACTGCGTCATATCTCAGAATAAATGAAATAGCAAAAACAGAAAGCGGGAAAAGAACATCATAGGTAACATCGGGATTAACAAGTTGCGTGCCAATCGTCGGGACAGACGGATTACTTAATATTGATATCGTTGGCGACGCGCTAACGTTTTGCTGTGTCGTTTGCGATGACGGAGGCTTAGCCTGATATTGAACGGCATATTGCCCCGTTTTAGACCATGTTGCATCGATAATTGCCGCAGAACTATCAATAGACCATCCATCACCTAAGCCGGAATTCGGCGCGGGCCAAGTTGATTTTAATCCGTCACCGGTAAAGCTACTGATAACCGGGAAACCCATTCCGGAGCCAACCGAAGAAAAGGCATTGCAAAGCATTTCGGTAAGATCAACCGTACCCTCCGCCGTCTGCGGCCAGCCAACGGTAGCATTTACATTAATACGACGCTTTGCCGTGCTAGTGTAATTAAGATCAAAATTCTCATAAAGCGTTTGATCCTCAGTTATGTTTATTGTTCCATCTTCTCCCGAAATGATATTTGTAACTGATACCGCTAACGTTATTCTATCGATATCCCAAAGCTGCGGCCGTGCCGTCAATACCGTATCGGGATTATCTTGCTTTTCGGCAAGCCATACTTCATCCCAATACGGAGGGACCTTTAGGGTATCGGCGAGCGCAGCCTTGATAGTTTCGTAATTCTCCGGACGCGCGACAAATAGGAGGCTTACGGTTCCGGCCCCGGTATCCTCCGGAGTGCCGACAAGGCGACCATGGAACATCGGCTCCGGGCCGCTACCGCGATCCCATGAAAAGAAACACCAAACTTTTCGGGACGGATTAAGAACGCCAACCGGCGGTTTTGGTATCTCAATTTTCAACGCAGCAAAATCGCCCTCGGATTGCGAAACCTCTATCTTAAAAATAAATTCATCCTCGACATTATGAACGGCCGGATCAAATGGGCCGCCGTCCGAAAAGGTAACTCCCTTATTTATATAAACCCTTACGCCGGTATTCGTAACCTTTGCGTCCGTTGATATTGTTATTGAATTTCCGCCAAGATATTCCGCAGTTGTCCCGGCGGGAATTCCTTGACCAAAAACATTATATGTTTGATTGGCGATAAGGCCGGCTGTATTAGCAATATTTTTAAGAACGTTTTTTTCCTCTAAACTCGTAATGGTGATAGAGGCATGATTGCTTGTCGTTGAGCAATTCTGGCTAATCGTGATTTGGCTAGAACCCGTATAAGTAAACGTTGTTGCTGGCGGAATTCCGCTTGCGCTAATTCCATAAACACGTCCAATAACAAGGCCAGCGATGCTATTAAGGAAAACTATATTTCTCCCCGCATCGCTTTTAATTAGAATAGGCGTTCCGATAGCGGAGGCGTTTGCAGCAACCTCTATAACACCCTGCAAACTACCATTATAAATAAACTCAACCTCTATAGGGGTTATCCCGTCGCTAGGATTTACAACCGGAATTCCCTTTCCGCTAATCGTGTATTGATTTCCAACAATTAACCCATCATCCCGGAGCATATTATTAACAGAATAACCAAGATCGATTATATCTGCGGACGTGTTTAACGTCCCTCCCCAGGTTTTACCTTTAACGGTAATTGATCCGCCCCATACGTCGGCGGTTGTAATTAGATCAAACGCCGGATCGGTTACGCCTCCGACATAAGCAAAATAAAACGGGCCAGCCAAAACTTTAAACTTCCTCTAATGGCAACTGCCAACTGTTTCCTGCTTCCCATTCCGCAGCGTCATTAGACCAATTCATTACCTTACAAACTAATATTGGACGGTAAAACGTCATAAGTCCATCAACCCGCGAACTTCCGGAAACAACCGGACGATCCGGAGCGCCGCCAATTGTTAAATAACCCAATTCCTCAACACAATAAACGGTAACTTCAAGGCCCGGCCAAATACCATCAAATGCGGGAGGTTGCACGTCGCTTGATGAAATAACCGTTCTGTATTTATTGAATTGGCTCCCGGAAAGATTTATAAGCTTTCCGTTTATTGTGCGCCGCATATTAGACGACGCTTGAATTTGGGTAAGTGTTTGCTTTATACCACGCGCCGAATACGGAGATATATTAATTCCCGTAATAACTAACGCAGTTGTTTGACCATCTGGAAGGGATGGCATTTATGAACGTCCAAACCAACGCGGTTTTTCGCCACCGCTCAACATTTCCTTTTCTCTACTATACGAAATCATACTTTCTGCCGTTCTTTTTGGGGCATAAAGATTTTTCCATGATTGGCCATCAATGTTTATTGTGAAATGGCTCCCTCCCCTCCCCCAAATAGCATTTTCCGTTTGCTCACCAAATCCCGAAACATGAATTGCAGGGACGGAACCGCCATCCGCAAACCTGAGGTACGGTGACGGCGGCGCGATCGATCCGCCATTAAAGAATTTAGGCGATGGAAATTTAAGAGAATTGATCGCGTGCATAAATCCAAGACCATATTTCCCAACCGCCGCCGTACGCATCATAAACTCGCCAGCCGTTGCCATGATATGAACATTATCGATCCCACCCCGGCCAAAGATAGAGCCGCCGCCAGCAAACAACCCGGCCGCGCTCATATCGCCTTGCGTGTCCGATGTTCCGGCCGCCCCGCCGGTTGCGCTTGGTTGATTGGCTAATTGCTGTTTAAGGCCGATCGCTTCCATTATCGCGGTTGAAAGCCTCGCAACCGTATCTATCACGCCTTGGATTGCCTTAATGGCGTAATCCCATGCGCCGGCAAAATCGCCGCGCACGAAAAGCGCAATCGCTGTAAGGGTGTCTTTAAACGGCCCCGATAATTTAGCAACGATCGCTTCCAACAATCCGACGAAGCCGCCGATCGTCGCCCCGATCGCGTCAAACGCCGCTCGCCAGTCAACAAAGCTTGCGATGATGGCTGCGATAGCAGGAATGATGATTGCGGGACCGAGCGCGATCCCCAACGCAACTAGCGGCCCTGTTATGAATGCTGATATGGCGGTATCCAATACCGCGATCGCTCCGCCGATCAATTCAAAAATTCCAAGGAAATGTAAAACCGCGCCGGCCGCCAAAAGAACCGGCCCGGTAAAATTGGTGCCAAAAACCGCATTTACCGGGACCAATATGAAATCGATAGCGGCAGCCAAACTCTTAAATACATCAATTAAAACCTTGGCAACATCGCCGGCGGCTTTCATCCCGCTAATCATTCCTGCCATGAAATCGGTTTTCATGTCAGCCGCCCCGCCTCCGGAGAATAAGGTTTTCAAATCATCCCCAACCGGACCAATTTCCTTGGCCACGTCTTCCGCCCATTTGGAAATTGCCGCTTGATTTCTAACGATCGCATCCCCAAAGCTATCAACTAATTTTGTCATACTAGGAGCAAACGCCAACCCTATCTTCGCTCCCCCTACTGTAATTGTGTTAGTGAGACGTGCAAAGGCTTCCTCCGCCAACGCTCCGCTTTCAATTTCATCATGCGAAAGTTTCAGACTGCCTTTCGCGGCGGTAGCAACTAATCTATTTATGCCATCCGACCCTTTATCTAAAAACTCAGTAAATTTAGGGCCAAGTTTAGCGCCTAAAACCCCGCCTACTATTGCCAATTTCTGCAAAGGGTCTTCCGCCTTGCGGACCTGATCCGCCAATTCCTTAAAGGCAACGTCAAGACTTTTTGTCTTCCCCGTCGCCGGATCAAGCATATTAACGTATTGTTTTAATCCCTTGGCCTCTAATAATTCAAGCGCGCCTAAACTTTCCTCTAAATTTTGGGATGGTACTTCGACGCCTAATTCACGAATTGAATTCCGCAAATCAATCGAGGCTTTCCCGGTACTTAAAACCATACCTCTTAACGATGTTGTCAATTTTTGTATATTGGCGTCCGCTTTATCGCCAGCGGCTATAAGGCGCAACGATAGGGTTTGTGCCAATTCGCCAATCGACTTATTAGCTTCATCGGAAAGCTTGGCTGTATCAAGGAAGCCTGTATTGGCAGTTGCCCCGCCGCGCAAGACGGCAACGCCATTTTCCGTTCCGGAAACCGGACCTTGGCGAGCGCCACTAAGGCCGGGACCGCGCAATACGTTTACGCCGTTTTGCACGCTTGACGATGGCGTTCCGCCGCCTCGAATAACGGTAACGCCATTTTCCATTTGTCCGGTAATAGCGCCAGCGCCACGCAATACCGTTGGCGCATTCAACCCCGTTATCCCGGGGATCAATTGCTTTAGTATCTTGTCAACTTCCTTTAATTGATCCCTCGCGGTTGCCGCCGCCTCTTGCCCAAATCTTTGAAATACTTTATTAAATTTTTCGGTCTCAATACCGGCCTGCATTGCAGCGGCGCGCAAATCCTGGAAGGCATCCGTACCGAGGCCAAGGTTTGTTGCATCGCGGCCGATTTGCGCTGCAAATTCCGATGATTTTTTAACGAATTCAATAAAGCCGCCAACGGAAGCGCCGGCCCCAATTGCCAACAATTCCTTAAAATTTGGAATAATTCGCTCTAGGCTCGCCGATGCTTTTTCATTCAATGAATGGAACGCTTCGCCGATCCCATTTAAATGTTCTTTGAAATCACTCGCGCCCTCCCTCAGTGTCCCAATACCGGAACTAATGCCGGAAAATACTTTCCCCATGCCACTAAGCGGAGCGTTTACCGACTTAACAGCGGTATCAATGGCCTTAATCGCGCGCTCACCCTCCGCCCCCATAGCGGCAAGCTGTTTCTTTATTTCGTCAGCGCCCTCTAACGCAATGCGTTGAACAATTGATGATCCGGCGCTAACTGCCATTGTTTATCTTTCTCATATTTTCTAAATAAAGCTTACCAAGGGAGTTTTTGGCTTTATTGAATACCTCTTTTAGATTGAATTTTGCAGCCAACTTAACCGCGCTAACACCATAAAAGATAGGAACGGAAATAACCGCGTTAATCCCTCTTTTTGATTTTATCAATGCCCCCGATTTTAATTTTCTAACTGTTATATTTGATGTTGTCGCTCCGGCCGAAAGATAGGCCGCCAGCATGGGAGGCTTCCCCGGTATATTAACCGAATGGAGTGGCCCAATGGTCGCGACAAACATTTTAGGAGTTAAACGCCTACCGCCAAACCTGAGGGGAATTCCGGGAAGCGGTATCCATAACATAGGATTTCCGGTAATTGTCATCCCGGTTTCAAAAACGCCAGCGTAAGGTATTTTGTGATACGCGTATAATGAGGCGTCAACGCTATCAACTTTCTTAGGGTAAACGTTAACCCTGAAAGCGTTTTGCCATTTCTTGCTAAACCCCGCCGCCGCAATGTTCGATCGTCCGCCAATCTTCACATTGTCGGCGGTTCCCTTAATGGTAAGTGTCGCCGCCTTCGCAATAGGAGTAATCAACGCCTGAGACGCTTTCGCATACTCTCCCCTAACCGTGCTGTAAATCATCCTTATATCAGTCAACGGTTAAATCCTTAAAGAGTTTATCTAATTGCTCTTTGCTGCTACGGAAAGCGGAAGTCATCATTGAAACGTTGTTTCTAGTTTCTCTTTTTTTCCTCCTACGTGCGATAAACAAATACGCATTTACCTGTTTAGGAGTGTATTTCCAGGCGTCGGGATGCCTATACGAAATCAATTCCTCGACGGCCTCCGCCAATTCAAACAGATAAGGGTTACTCCGTCTTTTTGGCAGCCTCGCGGCTATTGCGACGCGGAGTTGTCGCCGCCGGCTGCTAAAGGGCGGGATTGCGGAAACGACATTTGCAAAACTTCGTTCACTATCATTTGCTGGAATTCCATTAAGAAACTCCCGGCAAGTTTCTCGGTTGGGGCATCCCCAGGCAACCCAACCGCGCACGCAATTACAGCCGGCCAAGCGTCGCCGCCCAACGTAAACAGATTTGAGATATCAACTTTTTTGGTTGCGTTGGGATCAGCGGTAACGTTTCCGTCCGCGTCGGTTATCGTGCTTGTAGACGCATCCCTTGCTTGCTCGATAAACTTTCCGAAAGCCGGGAAACGGGATGATATTTTGGAAATCTCGTCAGACTGCAATCCTCGAATTTGCAGCTTTTTACCGTTCAATTCGATTTCTTTTTCCTGCGGCTGTAAGTCAGCCGCGATTTCGGCAAGGGATGGCATGTTGTGTCGCCTTAAGTGTTAGGGGTTAAGGGAGTATTTCCTCCGTAATGTTCCAGTAGATTTTGCCGAAACTGCCGGCCGCCGCATTCACGTCACCTTGAACTTCCATGCTGCCGTATTGTTCCATTATCAAAGACACGGCGGCCGATGGGGAAAACGTCACATTCGGCAAATCGACTTGAACCGCTGCGCCGATCGCGTTGGTTCCAACCAAACGAACGGCCGCCGTAATCTCCGCCGCCGACATGATATCCATCGAAAAATCGTAATGCGACCCTGAGGAACCGGCGACGGCCTCCGCCATAAGCGCGAGCGCGAAGTTTTCCGCCGTCAATTCGTCAAGCATGATGCGAACCATCAACGTCTTTTGAGAAATATCGGTTCGATCCCGAAAGCGAGTTGGCCCGCGCGATGAATAGTGTTCCATCTTCGCGACGGCTGGCGTCAACTCGAAAATGGGACAATCGCCGATATCCCGATAAACGATTTCGGCAAGATCAAGCCTTTTGATCTTGACGATACCTTTCCCCGAAAAATAGTTATCGATATTTGGGCTGATATCAGTTGCGGGCATACCATTTAACTCCCAAGAGTGTTGACGTTCAAGACATATTGAAACCGAAAATCGAGCGTCATCCGCCCTTCTCGGTTTTCGCCGGCCTGAGTTTCCATAGTTAAGCCGGTATACCTTATTTCCCCGTTAGGACCGACAAGGGAAATTAACGTTGCGTCGTTAATGATAGCGGGCAAAAAGAATTGTCTTAACGCGTTTAATGCCGTTCCAACTTCCTCGGTTGAGGATCCGACGATGATCGTAATCCCCGGCATCATATGCACAAAGTCTTTCAAAACTCGCGGATCGCCTCGCGAGTTTCTTTGGATTGGTAAATCCGTAATACTTTCGTCACCATCATGCAAAACGGCAGCGTTCCCCGTCTTTGATGATAGATCATCTGAATTCCGGCGCGTTCTTTCAACGCCGGTTCCTAAAATGGCTAAAAGCCTTACTAAAATTTCTTCGCGAATGTCTGCCAATTTATGGCGCTTCCTCTAAAAAGGCGTACAATTCACCATCATTGTATCCTTGAGGAGACGGCATCGGCTTTGTGCTGGTGATATTCCAATTTTTCCCGTTCATTATTATTGACCCTTGGTCAATATCACCATTCCCAATTTCAAAACCCAATGCAACTAAATCGGCAGCCATAAAAGCCGCCATTGGCCGCGTCGTTTCTAATTCAATTGGTCCGGTTAGAGTAACTCCGCTGGTCTTATCAATCGCCCTAACGTTTGGATAAACAACGCCGGCAACAGTTAGCGTTACTAATACGCCTTGCGTTTTATAGATCGGCCTCAGGTTAATTACAGTCCAATTCAAGGCACATTATCCTAAAACCAACACGGCCGCCGTAACAATGGTCCCGGCGGCCGTGAATTAGCAAGCCGTCACAACGGCTGCCATTAAGCGGCTTAAGCGCCGCCAGCCGTCCCGGCGTTGCCCATGGTACCGGCGTTCCCCATCGTCCCGGCGGAGCCGGCCGTTGGCCCGGCGGCAACGAAGCCGGCGCTTCCGGCCGTGCCGGGAGCCGGCGCGAGGGGATCACCTGCGGCAGCCGGCGGGATGGGCTGCGGACGGGCGGACGCGGCCGATTGCGCTCCCGCCTCCGCCGTGCTGCCCAAATCGTGCGTCTCGCCGCCCGTCGCCGTGAGCCGATCCGATCCGACGCCAACGGAATTGCCGCGAAGGCGAATTGCCGTTGGATTGTCGGAAAACAAATCGATTTCGCCGCGCACGTGCTCCGCGCACAATTGCTGAAAGGCGAGCCGGTTCCCGTTGGCCTGCTTCCAAGCCGCTTCTGCGATCTTCGTTTGATCCCCCTCAGAAATCGATCGCGTTCCCGCGACGTTCGGGAAATCCGGCATCTTGTTTTCGTCACTCATTGCTTTACGCCCTTTCCTGTTAACGCTTTAGGCGAAACCTGGTTGGCTCCGCCATTTCAGAAAACCAAACGGCCCGCCGATCCGGGGTTAGGTGCCGGCGCGCGCGCTAAATAGCACGTCCGGCCGCGTGCAAAGGTACATCGGATATGCGTACACTTCCAATTCCACCTTTTGGTTGCGCTTCCGATCCGGGATGACGTTGGCGTAAACCGGCAACCCCAACGTATTCAGGAAATCAAAACTTTCGTAAGGCGAAAGGACTTCCTGAAACAATCCAGGAATGCCAACCGGGATGAATTTGCACTTGTCGGCGGCGATGGCGATCGTTGAGTTATCATCGGTTCCCCGATAGTTAACCCAATCGATCCCCTCCCAAGTGAACGTTGTAAACGGCTCGATCCCGGTATTGATGCCGAGCGCGATCCGCGTTCCGGTGTTCGCCTGAAAGACATTCCACGAAGGCAAAACGTCGGCGTGCTTTATCAGGTCATCGAAAAACGTATCGCCGCAAAGCGCGACAACGCGGACGCGCGGGTTATTGCCAGCCTTCGCAGCGCGGAGAATGTTGCGCTTAAACCCGCGAACAAGTGTCGATAGAGCACCAACGGCCGGCGCTCCATTCGACAAATCGAAAGCCATTTCCGCCGGGAGCGACACGCCGAAAAGGGCGGGCCAGTTGTAAATAACCGTCCCGTCCTTATCGAGTACCATTCCGGAAATGCCGCCAAGGCGCATATGTTCCTTTGTCGCCTCGACCTTGGCGCGCAACCCGGTTGGCCCATCGAGACGGTAAGAGATTTCGCCTTGAAGATCGGCGAGCATCATATTCAAATCCCCGCCGGCAAACACGGATCGCGCGAGCACGTCTTGCAATTCGTGCGCTTCGATCGTGTCCGCGATGGCAATCCGAGGCGTCCGGAATTGCCGGATGCTTTGCGGATTGACCTTTTGCTGATAGGGCGGCGCGCCGCGCTGCGTCGTTTGCACGATTTCGAGCGTACCGTTATCGTTGATCGCGACGGCGGCATTGATCGTGCGGATTGGCTGCGGCGTAAAAATGCCAAGCGTTCCGAGGTAATCCGGCGCATACGGAGTAAGGTTTACCGCCGCCGTTAACGAAGTCATACGGAACGCGTCGTTGTCGAAAATGTCCATGATTTCGGGCATTGGTCAAACCTTCCTAAACACTGATTACGATTGAAATTCCCCTTGGTTATGCGGGAACGGAGGGACGTGCGATGATTTCGATTGCCGTAAGGCCAGCAATACCGGCCGTGATTTGGCCGCCGCTCGCGCCAGTGAACCAAAGCAATTCGCCTTGGTTAACCTCCGCGTCACGCACAACGCCGACGCATTGCGTATCTGCAAGCGTGGCGTCGCAATCGTCCCAAAGAACGGCGGCGACGGCTTCCGAGCCATCGGAATTGGCGGGATTGTATTGGCAATATTTGCCGCTTGCCGTAATGCGGCCCAAAACGGAACCGGCAAGCAACGATGCTTGACCGGAAACCATTGTGATTTGCTGGCGGGAACGAAGGCCATTCGCTTCCGAAACCATAAACCCGCCAGCGCGGGAGGTACGCGAAATTAAAGTGACTGCCATTTGTCAAATCCCCTTTTGATTTGGAACATCGCCGCACCGACGCGACTATTTCGTTCCGTTGCGATGTTGCGGGAAGCCAACCGGATTGGCGGCCTGCGCAGCCGAAAAATGCCGGCCCCAGGAAGCAACGGCCTCCGGATTTGGCGCGCTCGAAAAGCCGCCGCCGGTAATGCGTCCCGGATGCTGATTTGACAATTCGCCGGCCGCCGCGTCCGCTTCCGCCCGCGAGTTAATCAATTCTTCCTGCACTTCCGCAACGGATTTGCCGGAAAGAATGAAATCAGTAGCCTTTTGCGGAACGCCGCCAACCTTGCAAAGATTGGCGATTTGCATTTCCCGGCTTTCCGCATTCGGCCGCGCGCTATCGAGCGCGATCACTTCCGCGGTTGCCGGAGCAGGCTGCGCTTTTGCAGGGGTTGCCGGAGCAGGCTGCGCTTTTGCAGGGGTTGGCTTTCCGTCATTCGCCGTCGTCATTGGTATTACCTCGCTTGTTTGCTGTTTCGCCTCGTCTTCCGGATTGTCTTCCGGATCGTCGCCATCATCCGGCGGCGGATCACCCTCGGAAGTGTTGTTATCGCCGTCGCCGTCGCCGTCGCCGTCTTCCGGAAGATCGGTTTCCGGCGCTAATTCGTCATCATCCGGCGGAGGCGGAGCCAATGCCGGCGACGCGAGGGACGCCGCAAATTGAGAAAAAACACCATCATAAGTCAAAATATCGTCAATTAATCCCAACGTCTTTGCGTCGTCGGGATCGTACCATTGGCCCTCGGTTTCGAGGATTGACGATATAGCGAGGCTATTGCGGTTTCTAGAAACCGTTTCGGCGAAACGTTGCCGCATCTTTTCCATGCTTGTAAGCATTTTGATAGCGGCGTCGCTGGTCAATTTCTCATAAGGATTGAATTCGGCCTTACGATCCCCGGCGCGGAATACCGTATAGGTAATCCCCATGGCTGCATTCATCTGCGAACGCTCGCAATGAACGGCGACAACGCCGATTGATCCGGTTGAGCCAGACGGATCGCAGAAACATTTTTCAGCGGAACTTAGAATAGCGTATCCTGCCGAAAACGCGTCAACGTCTGCAACCGCCCAAATTGGTTTCTGCGAACGTGCCGCGTAAATCTTATCGCACAACTCAAAACAGCCGGCGGCCTCCCCGCCGAAACTGTCAACTTGCAAAAGAATACCTTTCACGCGCGCATCGTTAATTGCGCTATCAAGGCATTCCGCAATTTCGCCGTAACTGGTCAAACCGGACCATGCGTCAAGCCATGTTGGCCGCCGAATTAGCGAACCAATAATTGGAATGATTGCGATGCTGGCGCTTGTGTCGATAGTCATATTGCCGCCATCCTCGCGGTAATCGCTATCGCTCAACGTGGCCTCAGGCTCGCCGTTTAATTTCTTCGTGAATACCGGAATGATAGCGTCAAGTTTTCTCCCATCAACTAACAATGGCGTTCCGAAAACACGCGCCGCTAAATGCGGCATATTACGACGCTGGCGCGGTTGATTTGCGTTAGCGCGCCGAATTGCTCTTGTCATTGGCCCCGCCATTTAATACCGCCATCCCATTTGCCGGAATGCGCCGCTTGTCTGCCTAAAAACGTGCGCTTCCTCGGAGGCTGCGCGCGCCGCGTCGCCGGCTGCGCTATTGTCATTGCCGCTGCCGCTGCCGGATGACGCGCCACCCTCGCTTGTATCCCCTCCGGTTGGCGATAGATCGCCGCCGGCCGGCGCGTCCGCTTGTTTGGAAAACCCAACCGGGAATTCCAATCCCAAACGCTTTTCGCGCGCATGATCGGCGGCAATTCTGGCGTCTGTATCCTCAGGGTCTTCACCCATGCTTTCGATAACGTCGGAACGCGCTTTAAAGCCGGCGTCAACCTGCAACTTTTCGGCTTGCGCGTCTTTCAATGGGTCTACCCAATCCCATTTCGGCGTAATCCATTTGACGCGGGAATAAGCTTTTGGATTTGTCGCAAACCCAGGCAAATTAACCGCGCCACAAAGAACGGCAGTAGGTAGCCACCATCCCCAAACTTGGCGACACATTTGGAAAATCATAACCTCCCATTGGAATTGCTCGATACGTCGTTTACATTCCACTAGGGCGGCACGAATTGATGAATAATTCGCTTTTGAAGTATCGCCGCTAACGGCGAAATACGGCAATCCCATCGCCGCGCATAATTCCAAAAGCTTCCGATAAACGAAAGCCTCGAAATTTGGGCCAACGTCCGCCGGTTGATTAAATTTAACGTCTTGCCCCTTATTCAAAAGAACCGATGCCCCAGGTTCCATTTCAACGGCGGCGGTTCCATCGGGATCGGCAACGGTTCCGGTATCAACCAATCCGGTATCGCCAATATCCCCATCTAGTTCCTGCGTAATAAAAGACATAAACATTGCGGAACCAAGCTTTCGCGTCAACTCCGCATCGGTGTATTTATCGAAATCGTAAAGCGTAACCATGGCGGCGGTAAGCCAAGGCTTGCCGCGTATCTGCCCCGGGCGCAACGGCTTATAGCAATGAATGATTTGCTCCGCCGGGATGCGCACGCGCTCCATATTGTTCGCGAAAAGATACGTCGCGTCGCCGGGATGCTGGCGAAAGAACCAATAGGCGACACGTTGACCAATTGGGTTAAACTCAATCCCGCAGCGGATACGGTTTCCGCTCCCCGGCGCGACGGTTGTATAATAGCTATCCAATTGCTCGCCTTCCAGCAATTGGATTTGCAATGGGATCGTCAAGCCATCCGATGCAAACCGATCGCGACGGCGAATGAAAACTTCGCCAGCGTCAAATAACGATCGCGCGACAAGAGATTGCATTCCGTAAAAATCGGTAATGCCGTCCGCGTCGGCTTCATCCGTCCAATCATTCCAGGCTTGCGATACGGCTTTCTTTTGATTTGCCGACGCGATAAGCGGCGATGGCTTAATGCCGGTTGAGGTTGCATAAGAAACAAAGGTTTCCGACGCATTCGAGCCGTGCGCAGTATTGGCGACAAGCTGCCGCGTCCGCGCGCGCAATAACGGCAACTCGCTCGAAAGGATCGTGTTGATATGGTTTCGATTTGGCACCCATGGCGACAACCGCCGCGATTGGCTGGCCCCTTCGTAGCCATGGCCCGGCATTTGATGCAAAATCGAAGCAATGTCTAATGTGCTATCGCTGGCGTCCGCTCTTTTCTGCGGAGCCGGTGCGGCGGCCTTTGCCATTTTCGACAACGCGCGGGAAACGACCGCTCGCGCCTTTGCCGGCAACGGAAAGGGTATCGCCATTTACCTTAACCCTTTACGGAAAACATAACGAACGCGACGGATCGGCGGATTGTTTGACGGATTTGGGACGTTATCAACCGGCATCCCCAATTCGAGACGCATTAGCCTTATCTGCGCAATTATTTCATCGCGCGAACGGAAATCCGTCGTTGTCCCGCCGTGCGTAGTGCGCAAAACACCGCTGGCTAAAGCGATTTCTAAATCGGCTAAATCCTGCAATGTGTAATTTGTCGCCAATTAATACCGCCTACGCTGCATAAAACTACTGCGAACAACGCGGCGTTGCGTCTGCGCAATAGCGGCTTGCGAAACATTAACCGGCGGAGGCGGGACATTCGCCGGTTCCGAGGGGATCGTTAGCGCTTCGTCTTCGTCTTCCGCTTCGTTTGCGTTCCGAGACAGCATAGCGGCAATTCTAGCAGGTTTAAATCCCCGTTCGTTTATCAGTCCCTGCAAAGCCGCGTAAGCATAAACGCGCGTGTCTAAAGCTTCGTTCGATCGATGCGATTGCAAATCCCAGCGCCTCACCATATAGCCGCCTTTTCGTTCAATAACAAGGCGTTCCGAGGTTAATTGATCGAAGTAACCGGGCGGCCTCCCGGAAGGGAAATGACAGTAACCCGGCCCCGGTTCCGTAATCAAAAGCCGCTGCCTTATCGCTTCCTTAGCAGCATTGACGCCGATTATCTTTACCGGCCGGCGCGGTTTGCGCTGCCTATTCCTAGTCCGCCTGAATTGAGGGGCGGGCCATACTGGCGACCATTGCCCCATGCGATCCGAGGCACCCTTGATCGCCCAAATATTTCTTACGGCGTGCGCCATGCAGAATTTATATACTTCCTCGGTATTATGGCCGCCGCTATCAACGCACGCCGACATTAGGCGCAGCCTTTGCCCATCCTCGCGTTGCCATGTTTTCAAAAGAAATTGGTCTAGTGCGTCCCATACTTCTAATTGCGCGGGATCGCCGGTAAATACCTGATAAGCAAGGGACCAACTTTCTTCATTTTCATTCCACCCGACAACCTCACATTCCAGGCGGCCAATTCGATCATCGCTACTCGGTTGCACGTCAACGCCGGCCGTGATTACGCAAACGCCATTAGGAATTAGCATCCCCCATTCCTCTTGGCGCTTTGCAATATCGGAAGACTTAACCTCTTTCGTCGCATCCGTCTTAAATGGCAAAGCTAATTGCGTATTGTAAAACGTCTGTTTGCTCTCCGCGTCTTTCTCCGCGTCAATCCATTTCTCCGCCAACTTCACAACCGTAATAGATGGGCTGTAAAGCTTTGATGCGGTAAACCCCGCATGATGATTGGACACCGCGCGCTTGCCGCAATGAGCGCATAAGGCATATCCAATCTTGAATTCGTCGTTGTAATCCCAATTGAGATTAATTCTAGGGTCTTGCCCCTTGCCGCAGCAAACAAACGGCCGTGTTTGCAGCCAACGAACGGTTTTCAACGCCTCGCGTCTTTGCCGCTCCGTCCATGGCTTATTGCATTTGTCGCAAAATATCTTTGCTTCGCTTGTTTCATGGTGCGCGCCATTCTTTGGCCAATGAACGTGTCTAAAAAATTCTAAATACTGCCAATGATTACAGCTATGGCATTGCAGATACGGCCGGCGCTGGTCACTTTGCATATAGCTGGCATAAATGCGGCTTGTTTCTTCAATTGTTGGCGAGCAACAGCGAATTTTTAAGCTAATACCCTTTTCGTCATAAGTTGCCGCCCTTTCCTCCCCCAAAAGGATCGGATCACCCTCTTTTGTCGGTGCATATTTGTCTATTTCGTCGCTTAATACATAGCGAACGGGACGCGCGGCAAGGTTCATCGGCGACCCGGCGCTAACCATGGCGACGAAACCGCCGGGAAAATGCTTTACATCGATGGTATTTTCCGATTTACGGGAACGCGGATTGCCTACCAAGTCACGCAAAACCGGCGTTTCCTGTATCATTGGGGTTAAACGTTCCTTGGAAAACCCCTCCGCAGCGTCTTCATTTGGATAAATAACCAACGTTGGCCCCGGATCGGCATGGATAATACGGCCGATAACGTTTTCTAAGAACGCAGTTTTCATCAACTGCGTACAAACCATTAGAGAAATCATTTCAACCCCAGGCTCGTCAACCGAAAGCATGGGGCCGCGCGCTACCTCAACCCTTGACGTGCGCCATTGTCCGGGATTTGCCGAATTTTTTTTGGAAAGAATGCGATATTTATCCGCCCAATCCGGAAGCGTTGAAACCTCAGGAACTTTATAAACCCGATAGGCGTGGCGTAACACGTCCCACCCCGTAAGCTTTAGGATTGGTGAATAAAAACCGCCGTCCGGCATTACTCAATCCCGGTATTAAAACGAATGCACGCAATCAACGTCTCGACGGCCTCAGGTAACTTATCTTTCTTTGCGATCCGTTGAATGTAATCAGTTAGCGCATATGTCAGTAATGCAATCGCATCCTCGGGAGTTGGGCAAACGACGCCAAGCGATTGATATATTGCATTCACAACAATCAATTGGGTTTCGTTAGGCGCAAACTCCCGCGTGCACACCAAATCGGGATCGGGACCGCGCACTTCCATCAACGCCCCATCCGGCGCAACGGTGAAATGCTGGCCGCCGATATCGAGCAACCCGCCGCCGCCGCGAGGCCCCCCGATCACAACCGAAAGACGATTACCCTTAGGCGCGCTCTTATTCCAAATCGCATCAACCATTCGTTAATCCCCCATCATACGTCTTCCGCCCTATTCGGTACGTCGTCTAATGCCGTTGCCAATGAGTTAACCGCCGCCGCGATCGTGGTATTCAGCCAACGCGCCATTTGACCAAGGCGCGGAGCGTCGGAAAATTGCGTGCGAAATTCGTTTGGTATCTGCAAAAACCGTTGCCGCGTGATAACGCAGGCTTCCTCAATGAGCGGGACCCAATCGCTTAAATGGAATAGATCGCCGCGACGTTCCGCCAATTCTAATTCGGCGCGCTCAACCCTTATTTCTTTAAGGCGATCGAGGTTTTCAGTCTCGCCAGTTGGGTTTTGCGATTTGTATTTAGCAAGTATTTCGTCTTTCTCTCTTTTGATAATCCAATTAATGCAGTCCTTTGTACTAAGAACGTGCGCAACGCCTTTCCCGCCTTGCTGATAGGTTGGCATTCCCTCGCGAATATATGCGCGGGTTGTTGTTTGCTCTATTCCAAGGATTTCCGATAACTCTAATACGGAAACAGCTTTACCCAATGCCGGGGCAATAATCTTTGGCTCATTCTTATTGATATTAATTGATTTAGCCATTTTACATAGGTGGTGTGGTGTTGCGCTCCGGGGAGCCG
>OLLY01000100.1_pt1 | contig 28731 bp, 31 predicted proteins | sample 1604681 | NCBI WGS metagenome assembly OLLY01 (sample SAMEA104055725, study PRJEB20765) | soil metagenome | biome: Arctic tundra; feature: Polygonal ground; material: soil | place: USA | collected 2011-09 | depth 0-0.5 m | reverse complement strand
CAGATTGCGATCGGCTTGTGGCGTTCCCATCGCGCGGGCGAAAAAGTTGAGGGTATGTTCGTCTTCGCCCGGTTCGCCCGATTGCCACAGCATCTGATCGACGACGCCATAAAGGCCGTAATCGCCGTGATGCTGAAGCGGATTGCCGGTGGCCGAGGTCGCCAGCGATACGCCTGTGTTATCGAATTCTTCGTCGGCGAAATTTTCGGTGTTGTACCAGAAGCCGAGTTTGTAGACGCCCGACAAAGGCTTGGGGGCATCCGGGCTTACCATTCCACCTAAAGACGGATAGGCATATTGAATTTCCGCGATAGCCAAAGCGCCGCCATTGAGCGGGAAGCTGGTGCCCGAAGGATTAACCAGCTGCGCATCCCCATTATTATTGATAGCGGGGCTGCCGTTAAAAACGCCGGCCATAACGGTCACGGAGTCGATTGGCTTGGCACGGGCGCGGACGCCGAGAGCCGACAAGGGATAAGCAGGACCGCCGCCCGGCAAATCGTATGACGGCACTGCCGCCCAGCCGAACATCGTATTGACGAACAGATTGGCGTTCTGGCTGACCATGAATTCCTGATCGAGGCTTTGCTGGCCGATTTTCACATCGAGCCGGTCTTCATCGAGGAATTTCTGGTCGTACCACAATTCCCACAAACGCGTGGCGCGATCGGATTCGATGCCGCTGGCGGTCTGCAGGCTGCCGAGATTATCGGCGCTCAGATTGCGGCCGTGAATCTGCAAGGCGCTGGCGTTGAAGGTGCCGCCGTAAAAACCGAAGGCGCGTTGCGTATCCATCTGCACGGCCACTTGCGTGAGGCCGTCATAATCGAAGCTCTGGTGAATGCCGCCGGACACATTGCCCAGCACTTCACTGACTTCCTGCGCGCCAAGGGTGATGCCGTATTGGCTGAGCCACGGGCGCACGCCCCCCATAGTGCCCAGCAAGCCGCTGCTGCGGGAAACGCCCGACATAAATCCTGACGATTCGGTATTGGATGCATCCGAAGCGCTGTTTTCATTCGAGGGCATGGCCATCGGCGGGGGAGCTGCGAATGCCGGAGCGGTGAGACAAAATGCGAGGCAGAAAGAAAGAACAAGAATTTTGTAATGAGAGCGAGACGACATTGAGATTTCCTGATGAACGTTTGTTGCTTTTCTTATGATGGCGAACACTAATGATAATCATTCTCATTTGCAATACACAAAAAGCAACTACCCAAAAACGCAAAAGATGGCATTGGGCGGCCTGATGAAGGGCTGCTCAATCCAAAATTTATCAGGATATATGGGGGTTTTTAGGCTGCTATGGCCGTGCGGACGGCGGCCGCGAAGGGTGCGAATTTGCCGGCATCGTGAACCGAATCGCGATCGAAATGAGCCGCGACGGATTTTTGCTTTTCAGGCGGCAGTTTGTTTTCGACGAGGGCCAATTGGGCGCTGATAGCGCGGAGTGTGAATATATGGCCATCCATATCGGCCATAGAATCATCATCTTCCGGCCATGAAAGATCGCTGGTCTGCTGATTCCAATCCTTAACTACACCCACCAAATAAAAGCGGATGTCTTTAATAGATGGAACTTTCTTATCGTTACGGGCCATTTTATGTGTCTCCGTCTGCTTTAACGTCACTTACAAAATAAAGGTAGCCCGTTTTTTGGTAGTGTTCAATCAATTGATGGGAAATTTGTAATCGTAGTTTGTATTTTTGAAGAAATTTTCTGTTCACAAAGACAGTTTTATATTCATTAAAGATAACGAATACACGCAATAGGTAAATAGTTACCATTTAACTTTACACAGGCATACAGAAAGCGCCGTTTACCGTCATTATAAAACAAGATGTCGCGGACGGACGCCTCAGGTTGCCTATAAGAAATAATTGTGCAACTTTGACAGGCATTTTCTATGGCATTTAAGAATATCGGTCTTTGTTCGGCCGGTCCATATCAGCCGATGCTTTCTTGAAACGGAGCCGTGTCTATGCAGGCTCAACAATCCGCCAGTCTTGAAACGATCGCCCGGCGCGGCAGCGCCCTAAGCCGGATTGGCGCGAGAATCCCGACCTATCTGACGGACCTGCGGGAAAATCCTGCCTGGCTGCCGATGTTCCTTTTCGCCCGCTTGATGCTGATGCGGAACGCGCATTGGGCGATGACGGCCAAGCTTGCCCCACCGTTTTCCCCGCAGCCTACAATGTTCGCCGATGTAACATGCCCGGCAGCGGTCGAGGCTTTACGCCGCGACGGGCTGTTCGCCGGCCTCCATCTTCCCCAAACAATTTGCGCCGCCATCGCCGACTTTGCCGCCCGCAACACCTGCTTTGGCAATTTCGACCGCACGCTCGAATTTCTGCCGGGCGAACATGTGGCCGCCGAAAAGCTTTTCAATCGGTCGATCCTGAGCGGGCATTATTATGATAAGGTGTTGAAATGCGATGCAGCTCTGGCGGTTCAACAGGATCCACTCTTGCGGGATATTGCCGCGCATTATCTCGGCGCCCAGGCGCAGGTGATTACCACGCGCATCTGGTGGAGTTTTCCCACCAGGGACGCTTCCGAAGCCGATAAACATCTTGCCTCCCAGGACAAATACCATTTTGATCTCGACGATTGGCGGATGCTGAAATTCTTCTTCTACCTGACGCCGGTGGATGAAGGGGCGGGCCCGCATGTCTATGTCCGCGGCAGCCATAAGCGCCGCGCATTGCGGCACCAATTCACTTTTTTTGTCGGACATTCGGCCGACGATGTGCTGAAAGTTTATGGCGCGGACAAGTCCACAATCCTGCTCGGCGATGCCGGATTTGGCCTGGTGGAGGATCCTTTTGGTTTCCATATGGGGACGGTCGCGGCACGCTCGCCCCGTCTGGCGCTGGAAATCGGGTTTGGCGTTTCCCCGCCTTCGCGCCGCCGTTTTCACGGCGAACCAGTCATCCGCCGGGCCGGCGCAAAACGGAAATAACTTAAAGGCTGGCTTGCCAAGTCGTAGCGCGCCTAAGCGCGCGAAGTGTGGTAGGCGGTGAGGGTTTCGAACCCCCGGCCCTCTCGGTGTAAACGAGATGCTCTACCGCTGAGCTAACCGCCCATCCATCTGCAATGGATAGCAAAAGAGCGCTTAAAATAACAATTAAATTGATAAGCCGTATTGGGCCGCCATTGCATAAAGGGCAATAGCGATAGCCGCCACGCCTGCGGCGACACCTGCATAGAAAGCCGTCTTCATGCGCACAAGCGCTGCGACGGAGGCCAGGGCGATACCGATCTGGGCGGCAAATCCGGCGTAACCGAGTAAATCTTTTTCATTGAGATGCGCGAGGCCGTTCTGCAAATGCCCGTCGCGCTCTTTGGCTTTGCCGGCGGCCTCTTGCTTGAGAGCCGGCTGGCGGTTTTTGAAATCCGCCGCCTGATTCGTCAGCTCCTCGCGATTTGCAGGGTCGAGATCGTTCGAGGTTGCCAACGCCGTCGCCACAACATGCGCCTTGATGCTGTCGGCCTGATATTCGCTCCAGGCGTCGGAGGATTGAGTTTGGGACAGAATCGCCTGATTGCTTTCGTAGATGGCATCGTTGGTTAGCATCGTCGTTCGCACGGCGAAAAAACCGGAGACAGCCGCCAAAACACCGGTCAGCATCGCGACCTGTTTGATCCAGGCCGGTTCGGTGCTCGTATCCTTGGCGGCATCGACCCGCGCCTTGACCTTGGAGACGACCGATTTCAGTCCATTTTTTTCTGTCATGAAGCGTACCGGTAAAATCTGTTTCGGGACGCGCGGCGCTTATTCTTCTTCGGATTTGCTTTCCACGCCATTCAGGCGGTCGCGCAATTGCTTGCCGGTTTTGAAGAAGGGCACATATTTTTCTGCGACCTGAACCATCTGGCCGGTGCGCGGATTGCGGCCTTGCCGTGCTTCGCGGCGCTTGACCGAAAAGGCGCCGAAGCCGCGCAGCTCCACGCGATTGTTGCGCGCCAATGCGTTCGATATTTCATCGAATACCGTGTTAACGATGCGCTCGATATCGCGCTGCAGGAGATGCGGATATTTTTCCGCCAGATGCAGGATTAGATCGGATTTAGTCATTGAGCGCTGCTCCTCACCACAGTTAGCGGCTGGACAGAAGAAAGAACGAGTCGCAACAAACTGCCAAAGGCCTTGCACCGAGTCAAGCTATCCTAAAACTAACCCCTTGGGGAGCAAGGCATTTTCCGACCCCTTTATCGTACCGGGGCCGAGACGGGCTTTTGCGTCGCTGGACAGGATGCGCTAGAAATAAGCGGATGAAACTCATTTCCTGGTTACTGACGTCTATCGTTCTTGTGGCGGCGCTGTCTTTTGCCCTCAATAACCGTCAGAGCGTCACTGTCAGCCTGTGGCCTTTCGGGATCGAAGTGGTCGCTCCGCTTTATCTGTTTATTATCGGCACGCTGGGGTTGGGCCTGCTGCTGGGCGCCATTATCGGCTGGATCAGCCACTTGCCCCACCGGATAGAGGCGCGCCGCCTGCGCCGCGATATCGCCGGGTTGCGTGAGCACATCGAAGATATGCGTACGGCGCCGATGCTCGATAGGGCCGGAATAAAAAGTAATTTGTCGGCTTATGGTCCGAAATGGCAGGTATGGAGACGGCGCCCATGAATGGAAACAACCCGGTTTTCTGCGCCATCGATACGCTCGATCTCGGCAAGGCCCAGAAATTATGCGAGATGCTGCAGGGCGATGTCGGCGGCTTCAAGCTGGGGCTGGAATTTTTTCTGGCGCATGGAGCGGAAGGGTATGAAAAACTCGCGCAACGCGGCGCGCCGATTTTTCTCGATCTCAAGTTGCACGATATTCCCAACACCGTTGCCGGTGCGGTGAACTCCTTGTTACCGCTGCAACCGGCATTCACGACTTTGCATGCATCGGGCGGCGCTGCCATGATGCGGGCGGCGGCGGATGCCGTTGCCGTTATGAAAGAAAGGCCGAAGCTGCTCGGCGTCACGGTGCTGACAAGTCTCGACAGCAGCGATCTTTCTGCTCTCGGGCAGGGCGGCGATCCCACGCAACAAGTGTTGCGATTGGCGAAACTGGCTAAAGAGTCAGGTCTCGACGGGGTTGTTTGTTCTCCCGCCGAAGTTAAAGCGGTGCGCGATGCCTGCGGCGAAAATTTCATTCTGATGGTGCCGGGCATTCGCCCCGCCTGGGCGGTTAAAGGCGATCAGAAACGCGTTATGACGCCGCGTGAGGCAATGGATGCGGGCGCTTCTTACCTTGTGATCGGCCGTCCCATTACCGATGCCGCCGATCCGCGCGAAGCAGCAAAACGCATTCAGGCGGAACTGGCGTGAGTATCGATGTAAAAATCTGCGGCATCAATGACGAAGCCGGGTTGAAGGCGGCGGTCGATAATGGTGCGCGCTATACCGGTTTTGTTTTTTACCCGCCCTCGCGCAACGCGATCAGGCCCGAAGATGCGGCGCGGTTGGCCGCACTGGTATCGCCTTCGGTGACGAAGACGGGATTATTCGTCGATGCCACTGATGATGAATTACGCGCCGTGCTTGATAAAATACCGCTCGATCTGATCCAGTTGCACGGCGAGGAAACGCCCGCGCGCGTGGCTGAAATTCGTGCAATGACCGGCAGGCCGGTGATGATCGCGATCCGCCTGATGTCGCCGGAAGCGTTGCAGAATATTCCGCCTTTCGAAGAAGTTGCCGACCGGTTGTTGTTCGATTCCCGCGCGGGTGCCGAGAAATCGGGCGGCCCGATCGACTGGAGCCTGTTGAGCGGGCGCACATTCAAAAAACCGTGGCTGCTGGCAGGCGGGATTAATGCCGGTAATGTCGCGGAAGCAGTCAAGATCAGCGGCGCCACGGGTATCGATGTATCGTCAGGCGTCGAAGACCGGCCCGGCCATAAAAGCCCCGACAAAATCCGCGAGCTTTTGGATATTGCGAAGCGGCTTTAGGCCGGATCGGGAGAACGATCTGGTGCTGAAGGAGGCCCTCTTCTTGGGGCAGGAGCTTCTTCCGTTAGATTAAGAAAATCATGCGCCAGTTGTGCAGCTTCGTGATCTTCAGGAACAATTGTCCGCACTGTCTCGGCTAAATCAATCGCCGCACTACGCGCTATCATATATTTCTCTGCGCAATCGGCTGCCGAATAGCGGAATCTTTCTATTTTGTTTTGTCTTTCCCCGGTTAACATATCGCGACTGAATTGAATGGATTGAGGAAAATTCGGCAGTACGTTGCGCATCACTTGCTCAAAATTATTCCAGGCCGGGAAATACGCTTCCATTGCTGTCGTCACTGCCTCGATTTGAGTGTTGTGATTGGGATTAATGCCAGAATCGCCCGTCTGGTTTTGTAACCAGTGAAGGCATCTATCACTCATGTCCTCTAAAAGAGGATGTTGCTGCACAAACGTAGAGTACCGATTGTTTAGGGATAGTATCTGTCGAGTAGACTTTCCCATAGTGGAGTATGATTCGGGCCCCGGGCCAGCGGGCACCCATAGACCGGATCGGACTATAGCTCTGCCAACGCGTTTTAATAATCTACGTAGTGGATTCATTTTAATTATAAGTTTGAGTGTATAGCTTATTTCATATGTGCATTTTATAGGCTAAAATGCATGGATGAGCAACGGATCTCCAATAATAAACAAGCCCAATTCCTTCCGTTCCGGCCCTGACGAGGGTGGGCATTTCGGCCCCTATGGCGGGCGCTTTGTGGCTGAAACCCTGATGCCTTTGGTGCTGGCGGTTGAGCAGGCCTATCACGCGGCCAAGGCCGATCCCAAATTCCAGCAGGAGCTCGATTATTATCTTGAGCATTATGTCGGGCGGCCTTCACCGCTGTGGCATGCCGAGCGCCTGAGCGAAAAACTCGGCGGCGCCAAAATCTATTTCAAGCGCGATGAGCTCAATCATACCGGCGCGCACAAGATTAATCACTGTCTCGGTGAAATCCTGCTGGCCCGGCGTATGGGTAAGAAACGTATCATTGCTGAGACCGGTGCGGGCCAACATGGCGTTGCGACTGCCACGGTCGCGGCATTGTTTAATCTGCCTTGCGTCATCTATATGGGCGAAGTAGATATCGAGCGGCAGAAGCCCAACGTGTTCCGCATGAAGTTATTGGGTGCTGAAGTGCGGCCGGTGTCATCAGGTTCGCGCTCACTCAAGGATGCGATCAACGAAGCCCTGCGCGATTGGGTCGCTAATGTCGAAGATACGTTTTACCTGATCGGCACCGTCAACGGCCCGCATCCCTATCCCGAAATGGTGCGCGATTTTCAGGCCGTGATCGGACGGGAAACGCGCGCGCAGATGATGAAGGCCGAAGGCCGTCTGCCGGATTCACTGGTCGCCTGCGTCGGCGGCGGCTCGAACGCGATGGGATTATTTTACGAATTTCTCGATGAGCCGAATGTAGCGATGCATGCGGTGGAAGCCGCCGGGCATGGTATCGAAAGCGGTCTGCATGCTGCTGCCTTGAGTGGCGGCAGCGCCGGCATTCTGCACGGCATGAAAAGCTATTTCCTGCAAAGCAAGGATGGGCAAATTCAAGAGGCGCATTCGATTTCCGCCGGTCTCGATTATCCCGGCGTCGGGCCTGAGCATTCGTGGCTCAAGGATAGGGGCCGCGTCAATTATGTGGCGGCGACCGACGACGAAGCGCTCGAAGGATTCAAGATCTGCACCAAGCTGGAAGGCATCATTCCGGCGCTGGAATCATCGCATGCGATTGCCTATGCCACGAAGATCGCGCCGAAACTGCCGAAGGATCATTTGATGGTCGTCAATATCAGCGGCCGCGGCGACAAGGATATTTTTACGGTGGCGCAAAAGTTGGGAGTAGAATTGTGAGCGATCGTATCGCGGCCCGGTTCAATGCTCTCAAGCAAAAAAAGCAAAGCGGGCTTGTGAGTTTTATCACCGCGGGTGATCCGGATTTCGATACTTGCGCCGAAATTCTCAAGGGCCTGCCGCAGGCAGGCGCCGATATCATCGAGCTTGGCATGCCGTTCAGCGATCCGATGGCTGACGGGCCCGCCATTCAGGCCGCCAATCTGCGCGCGCTGAAATCGGGCATGACTTTGGCCAAGGTGCTGGATCTCGTGCGCGGCTTTCGCAAACATGATAATGAAACACCGCTGGTTTTGATGGGTTATTACAATCCGGTCTTCCATTACGGCGTGGAGAAATTTCTGAAAGAAGCCAAGGTTGCCGGAGTAGATGGCCTCATCATCGTCGATCTGCCGCCGGAAGAAGATAATGAGATGTGCGTGCCTGCCCAGCAGGCCGGGTTGAATTTTATTCGCCTTGTCACGCCGACGACCGATGCCAAGCGCCTACCGGTTGTTTTGAAAAATGCCGCCGGATTTCTTTATTACGTTTCCGTCGCCGGCATCACCGGCAGCAAAAAAGTGGATGCAGCATCAGTGCAAAAGGCGCTCGGCGAATTACGCAAGCATAGCAGCTTGCCGGTGGCGGTCGGCTTCGGGATTACCACGCCTGACGAAGCCCGTGCGATTGCCGGTTTTGCAGATGCGGTTGTGGTCGGCAGCGCTATCGTCAATCGCATCGTCGCACTGGAAAAAAACCAAGGAAATACAAAAACTACCTTGGTTAAAGAGGTTCTGGGCTTTGTCGAAAGTTTGGCAAAAGCGGCGCATCACGGCTAGAATGCCCTCATGAACTGGCTGACTAACTTCGTTCGTCCCAAAATCCGCGGGCTTATTGGATCGAAAAAAGAGGTCCCGGATAATCTATGGGAAAAATGCCCCGGCTGCAGCGCGATGCTGTTTCGCCGCGAGCTGGAAGAAAATCTCCATGTTTGCCGCCATTGCGGCCACCATTTGAAACTCGATGCGCCGCAGCGTCTGGCGCTGCTGTTCGATGACGAGCGTTATCAAACTCTTGATGTGCCGAAAGTTCCGGCCGATCCGTTGCATTTCCGCGATCAGAAACGCTATGCCGACCGGCTTAAAGACGCGCGTCACAAAACCGGACGGCAGGATGCGATTATTGTCGGCGAAGGTACGATCGGCAGTATCAAAACGGTCGTTGCTGCCTTCGATTTCAGCTTTATGGGCGGTTCGATGGGCATGGCGGTCGGCGAGGCGATAATCACCGCCGCGCGCCGCGCCGTGATGGCGCATGCGCCCTTGATCATCGTGCCCGCATCCGGTGGCGCCCGCATGCAGGAAGGCGCTTTGTCGCTCATGCAATTGCCGCGCACGATCATCGCCGTGGATGAAGTGAAGGCGGCCGGGCTGCCCTATATCGTTCTGCTGACCGATCCGACCACCGGCGGTGTGACGGCATCTTTCGCTATGGTCGGCGATATTCACATCGCCGAGCGGGGTGCTCAGATCGGTTTTGCCGGTGCGCGCGTGATCGAAAACACGATCCGCGAAACTTTGCCTCCCGGCTTCCAGCGTTCGGAGTATCTGCTGGAGCACGGCATGGTCGATATCGTGGTGGAGCGTAAGGATCTGCGCGAAACCTTGATCCGCGTGCTGCGCCTTTTGCGTAAAGAGCGCGCAGCAGGGCCAGCACCCATGCTGACAGGTCCGGTGCCGCACGGCGCGCGCAGCGAAAAAAGGATTTAAAGGTATTCAGCAATCGGCCGCCATTCTTCAGCGTTTCTGCCGCGCCCAGGACGGGGTGGTGCGTTACGCGATCGAGCCTGCCTATCTTTCTCTTCTCGAAAAACTCGGCAATCCGCAGAAGAAACTGCCGCCTGCCATTCATGTGGCAGGCACCAATGGCAAAGGGTCCACTTGCGCTTTCATGCGCGCGATTCTGGAAGCGGCTGGGTATAGGGTTCATGTCTATACCTCGCCGCATCTGGTGCATTTTCACGAGCGTATCCGCATCGCCGGCGAATTAATTAGCGAAGAAGAATTAAGCGAAATTCTCGGCGATTGCGAAAGACTGGCGGATAAAGGACAGGTCAGCGATTTCGAAGCGGCGACGGCTGCCATGTTTGTTGCTTTCGCGCGGCATCCTGCCGATGTCTGTATTCTGGAAGTCGGTATGGGCGGCAGGTGTGACGCCACCAATGTGATCGATAAAGCGGCTGCAACCATTATCACGCGGCTTTCTTTCGATCATTGCAAATATCTCGGCAACAGCCTTACTGAAATCGCGCACGAGAAAGCCGGCATTATGCGTAGCGGCGTTCCTTGTTTCGCAGCAACGCAGGCCGAAGAAGCGCTGGCGGGTTTGCGCGACGAAGCCGCGAAAAAAAAGGCGCCGCTTTTTATCGACGGCAATGATTGGCGCGTCGAACCTGATGATAAAGGTTTTCGTTTTTCGGATATGCAGCGAACATTCAATCTGCCGCGTCCTTCGCTTGCCGGCGATCATCAGCTTCATAATGCCGGTCTGGCGATTGCCGCTTTATCGGCGTTGCCGTTTTCGATTACGGAAGATGCGATTGCGCGCGGGTTGCAAAAGGTCGAATGGCCCGCGCGATTGCAAAAAATTACGCAAGGCGCGTTGGCTGATTTACTGCCGGAGAATTGGGAATTATGGCTCGATGGCGGTCATAACGATTCCGCCGGTGAAGTGCTGGCGGCGCAGCTTGCAAAATGGCGGCAGGAAGATCGAAGCAAGCCGGTTTATCTGATCTGCGGCATGCTCTCGACCAAAGATGCAAAAGCTTTTTTGACGCCGATGGCGCCTTATGCCGAAGTTTTGCGCGCAGTGGAAATTCCCGGCGAAATTTTGTCATTCGAAGCCGGTGAACTTGCCGTGCATGCGCGCGATGCCGGTCTGCGCAGTGTTGAAACTGAAAAAGATATACACGCCGCTCTTGCCGCTCTTGCGCGATCTTCATCCGGCCCGGCACGCGTTTTGATTTGCGGGTCGCTTTATCTTGCCGGGTATGTTTTGCGGCTGAACTCCGGACAATAAAAAACCGCCGTGCGAGCGTCCCCGCGCGGCGGTTTCTATTAGGAAAACGAAACCGGTTATTGGCCGGGAGTCGTTGTCGCGCCAGCTGAACCAGCCGAGCTGGACTTGCTGTGCTTGGCGACGCACTTGGTTTGCTTCTTGCTCCAGTGCTGGCCTGATGGGCACTTGGCATGCGAGCTCTTGCCTGAGCTCATCGAGGTCGCGGGAGCGCCAGCCGGAGACATGGCATCCTGAGCGAGAACGGGGCCGGCGACGAAGGCCGACAACATAGCCATCGCAACCAAAAGTTTCATCGAACGCATCTTGAGGTCCTTTCCATGGAGTTAGACCAACCCGGGTGGGTTGTTGACGTCATTTAAACCAAAGAAGCATGACCAAAGGAGGGCGTCAATGCAGATTAGTCGTGATTTTAAAGTCTTTTTTTTGCCACATTTAGGAAAAGCCACACGCCGTGTTATTCGTATTTCCAGGGACGGATTGGCAGCCGGCCGGTCGCTATCCATCTTTGTTTTACCCGCCTTTGAAGTTATAAATTGAAGAGAATCAGCCCTATCCCCGCAGATGCAGGAGACGTTCATGGCCTTACGCATGATTTTCGCGGTTCTGGTTTTAATTGCCGTTTTGCCTGCCTGCGTTTTTGCCCAGTCGGCCGATGCCCCTGTCGCTCAAACACATGAGCAGGCGCTGGCGAATCCCGCCGGCAAATTCGTTCAGCAACTCGGCGACAAGGCCATCGCGGTCATAGCCGATAAAAACCTGACGCAGGAGCAGCGCTCCAGTCAATTTCGCCAGATGCTCGGAAATTCCTTCGATCTCCAGACGATCGGCCGTTTCGTTATCGGCCGCAGCTGGAACGCCGCGACAGCCGACCAGCGCCAGGAATATATGAAGCTGTTCGAAGAGCTGGTGATCAAAACCTATGGCGACCGGATGACGATCTATACCGGCGAAGGTTTTCAGGTGACCGGCGTCCGTGCCGAGACTGAGAAAGATTATATCGTGACGAGCGAAATCACTCATCCGGACGGTTCCGAGCCTACGACAATCGATTGGCGCGTACGGCACAAGGACGGCAAGCTCGGCATCATCGATGTTGTGGTCGAAGGCGTCAGCCTCAGCGTAACGCAACGGCAGGAATATGCCTCTATCATCCAACGCGACGGCGGCAAGCTGGACGGGTTGCTCACGCGTATGCGCCAGCAGCTGCAAGAGTCGACGCCAGGTCAGCCGGGTTAACCGGGCTCGAACTTCAGCCTTATATCTTCTATAAAAGGGCGCGCGGCATTGCCGGTGGTTTTGCCGTCGAGGCTCGTCACCATACGGATACCGAGGCTATTGGTCAGAAAGATACCGTCGGCTTGTCTTAAATCGTCGATCTCGATCGGGGCCTGGGCGCCTTTATAGGCGTCCAGCACTGCCGCGCGCATGACGCCCGGCAAGGCGCCTTCCGAAACCGGCGGGGTCGTCACTTTGTTGTTTTTGACGATGAAGATATTGGCCACCGTGCTTTCGACCACGCGGCCCGCCGTGTTGAGCAGGATCGCTTCATTGGCGCCGCGCGAGGCCGCTTCCTGCGCCGCCAGAATATTATCGAGATAGTTGGTGGATTTAATTGAGGATAGCGGCGAATGTTCGTTGCGCCTCGTGACGCTCGCAAGAATGCAGCGCGCGGGCGGCGGCGCTCCCGCCCACGGCGTTACGGCGATCAATAAAGTAGTTTGCGGTTTGGGGGGAGGCATCACGCCCCGTTGCGCCGGTCCGCGCGCGAGCGTCAATCTTATGACGGCATCTGCTATTTGATTGGCGATACAGGTTCGTTCCATCGCAACGCCGATATCGAATTCGGGATAGGGCAATTGCAGCACGGCGCAGCCGGTCTTGAGGCGCGCCAGATGCGATTCAAGCCGCAGGATTTTTCCGGCCCGCATCGCCAGTGTCTCAAACAGCCCGTCGCCGAGCAGAAAGCCGCGCTCGGCGGGGTCGATCCGCGCTTCATTCGTATCGATCAGATTATCGTTGAGCCAGACGATCACGATCTTTCCCCCGTCAGCGCTTGCAAAAGCGGGCTTATCTTTAGCATGCTTTCTTCATATTCGTCCGCAGGGTTCGAATCGGCCACGATGCCGCCTCCCGCCTGCGCATGAATACTATCACGGCCAATTGTGAGCGTGCGGATTACCATGCTCATATCCATGGCGCCATCGAAGCCGATCCAGCCGAGGCAGCCGCAATAAACACCACGTGGGGCAGGCTCCAGCTCATGAATGATTTCCATCGCGCGGATTTTCGGCGCGCCGGTAATCGAGCCGCCCGGAAAACTCGCGCGCAGTAAATCGATCGCGTCCATCCCTGTCTGCAAACGGCCGGTGACGGTCGAGACCAGATGATGCACGGTGGCGAAGCTTTCGAGCTTGCACAAGTCCGGCACCTGTACGCTGCCCGGCATGCAGACGCGGCTTAGATCGCTGCGCATCAGATCGACGATCATCAGATTTTCAGCGCGATCCTTGGCGCTGTTTTGCAATTCCGACGCAAGCGCGGCATCGCGCGCGGGATCATTGCTGCGCGGCCGTGTGCCTTTGATCGGTTGCGCCTCGACTATCCTTTCGGGCGTGACGCGTAGAAACCGCTCCGGCGAAGCGCTGGCGATAGAAAAATTTTCGCCGCGCATGAAGGCGGCGAAGGGTGCGGGCGTGAGCGCACGCAGACGGCGATAGAGCATGAAGTCGTCAAGAGTTTTCGGTTTGCCGGCGCGAAACCGTTGCGTGAAATTGGCCTGAAAAATATCGCCGGCATAAATATAGCCGATAATTTTTTCGATCCGTTCGATAACTTCTTCGCGCGTAAGATCGGCTTGCCAGCTGCCGCGCAATGACCAATCGATTGGCGAAGGCTCGCCTGGAGTTTGTGAGAGTTTATGCGCCAATTCATCGATGCGCGCTTCAGTGCCGTTTTGCCCGATGATCCAGGCTTTTTTCCGCGCATGATCGAAAGCGGCGATGACATCGTAAACACCCATCATCATGCATGGCGGATCAAACGCATCATGCCGCGGCTGCGGAAGTTTCTCGATGCGGCCGCCAAATTCATAAACAAGATAGCCAATTGCACCGCCGCTAAATGGCACGGGCGTTTCAGTCGTATTCGGTTGGAATTTTTTCAGCTCTTGCCGCAGCGCCGCGAAAGGATCGCCGGAAAAAGACTGGCCGTCGATAGTTGTTTTCTTCAGCGTTGCTTCGACGATGTGAAGAGGGCGCGTGGCGATATAGCTGAATCTTTTTTCGGCCGCCGATGCCGCAGCGCCGTCGAGAAAAACGGCGTAAGGATCCCGCGCGAAATTTTCAAACGCTGCGATCGGATCGCAATAAGAAATCGAGTGAATGAGCATGTTGTAAAATCAGGAATTTCTTGAAATCCTTGCATCATTATTTCTGCTTTGCCATTTAAATCTTGACTTGCGCAATAACGAGGATGCATAACCGGTTTCTTTACGCGCCTTTGATTTCTAAAGGCCGCGTCACACATAAAAATGCAGGAGAGAAACCATGGCTGAGAATTCATCCGCCGAGCGGCTTGTCGCGCATGTCGCCGAAATCGCCGCCGCCTATGTCGGCCACCATGATGTTCCTGCCGCCGATCTGCCGCAACTGGTCCTGACCATTTACCAGGGCCTGCTTCGGCTTGACGCCAGTGGTGCTGCCGCTGAAAATCGTCCGGCTCCCGCCGTACCGGTGCGCCGCTCGGTGGCCGCCGATTACATCGTTTGTCTCGAGGATGGCAAAAAGCTCAAAATGCTGAAGCGCCATCTCAAGACTTCCTACAATTTGACGCCGGAACAGTATCGCGAACGTTGGGGCCTGTCGGCCGATTATCCGATGGTGGCGCCCAACTATGCCAAACAGCGCAGCCGACTCGCCAAGCAAATCGGCCTTGGTACCTCGGCGCGCCGCGCGCCGCGCCAAAAAGTGGCTGCCTGAGCCCGGCAAAAAGGTGCTTAATCTCAGCCGTTTTTGCAGCCACTTGATTTATAACGGTTTTTGCCGCAACCATTCCGGCTTCATAACGTTTCTGATGCCGCTTTTGGTAGTATTCACCGCAGGCCTTATGATAAAAAGCCGCAAGCATCGATTTGCCGATTTGTGTGCTGCAGATGCGCAGTGAGCGTTGGTATAACCTGAGCGATAATTCGGACCGCTAGGAGAAGCTCATGACCGGGATTGTTCATAATATCGCCGATATGCTGCAGGCCGAAAACCGGCTTGGCAGCCTCGAAGTGCGCCTTGCTGCGACAGCCGAAGAGATCGATGCCGCGCAGGCGCTGCGTTACCGAGTGTTCTACGATGAAATGGGCGCCAATCCTCTGCCGGAAATGAAAACGCGTCAGCGCGACTTCGATGAATTCGATGATCATTGCGATCATCTTCTGGTATTCGACCATATGCGCAAGGACAAGAATCCGGTGATCGGAACTTATCGCTTGCTGCGCAGACCGGCGGCGAAAAAGGTAGGGCGTTTTTATTCGAGCAGCGAATATGACGTATCGCCGCTGATCGATTATCCGGGTGAAATTCTCGAGCTGGGCCGTTCCTGCATCGATGCCGAATATCGCACCGGTCAGGTGATGCAGATTCTATGGCGCGGACTGACGGCTTATGTTTTCCGCCACGATATCGCTTTGATGTTCGGCTGCGCGAGCTTGCCGGGCGTCGATATCCAGATGCACGCGATTCCTCTGTCCTATCTCTATTATCATCATCTGGCGCCACCCGGTTTGCGGCCCAAGGCCCTGGCTGATCGCTATGTCGATATGCGTGTGATGCCGCGCGAAGCGTTCGACCCCAACATCGCTTTCGATAGTATCAAGATCGATCCGCGCGGCGGCGCCAATTGCCTGCCGCCTTTGATCAAGGGCTATATTCGCGTCGGCGGTTTTGTCGGCGACGGCGCTGTGATCGATCCGCAATTCAATACGACGGATGTGTGTATTATCGTTAAAACCGATCTGATTACGCGCCGTTACATCAAGCATTACGAACGGGGTAGCAAAAAAGATATTGCGCTGCCAGTTGAGTAAATTGAAGGCCGGTGACGTTTCGCCGGATATATGCGATTATTTCTTATCATGATTAAGCCGCGCTCCACTTCCAATTTCGGTCCCACTGTAACGGGCAGTATGCGCGTTGCCGGATTTCTGGCGTTGCTGGCCGCCCTTACGCCGGTTCATTTGGTCTATATTGTCTGCAGGCGGGACGATGCCTTCCGTATCGTGCGGCTGTTTCACAAAATGCTTTTACGTATGTTGGGATTTCATGTGCGCGTGCATGGAGAAATGTCTTCTGCCTCGCCGATTTTGTTCGTCGCTAATCATGCCTCCTATCTCGACATTCCGGTTCTGGGTGCTTTGGTGCCGGCGGCTTTTGTTGCCAAGGCCGAAGTGGCGAGTTGGCCGTTGTTCGGTATTTTGGCCAAGCTTCAGCGCACCGTTTTTATCGAACGCCGTCCTGCCAGGACGCGCGATCATAAACGTGACCTGCGCGCGCGGTTGGAGGGGGGACAAAATTTGATCCTGTTTCCGGAAGGAACATCGTCGGATGGGCTTGGCGCGTTACCTTTCAAAAGCGCGTTATTCGGCGCCATCGAAGAAAAGCTGGCCGGACAGGCGATCACCGTTCAGCCGGTTTCGATCACATGCACGGAGCTTGACGGATTGCCGATCATGCGCGCATGGCGTCCTTATTATGCCTGGTATGGCGATATGACATTGGTCGGGCATTTGTGGAACGTGTTCAAGTTCGGGCGCTTTACGGTCGATGTGGTATTTCATGCGCCTGTCTCGTCGTCGGCTTTTGCTAATCGCAAAGACCTAGCCGTCTATTGCCACCGGCAGGTGGCCGACGGGATCGAGCGCTGTCTTATCGGACGCGAGCTCGAAGAAGGTCTCAAAATCTTGCCTGCGCCGAGCAATGCTCCGGCCACTATCCAGACTGCGTAATATTCATGCCGGCCGAACGCAAAAAACTATTCATCAAGACCTGGGGTTGCCAGATGAACGTCTATGACTCGGAACGTATGGCCGATGTCGTGGCGCCTCTGGGCTACGCGCCGACCGAAAATGTCGGTGAGGCCGATCTGGTCATTCTCAATACCTGTCATGTCCGCGAGAAGGCGACCGAGAAATTGTTTTCTGAATTGGGCCGTCTGCGGCTGCATCAAAAAGCCAAAGCCGAAGAAGGCGGCCGCATGCTGGTGGCCGTCGCCGGATGCGTGGCGCAGGCCGAAGGGCCGGAAATTCGCCGCCGCGCACCTTATGTCGATATGGTGTTCGGACCGCAGACTTATCATCAATTGCCGGAAATGATCGCACGCGTCAGCCGCGATGCCGGGGCAGTCCTCAATGTCGAATTTCCGCCCGAGGCGAAATTTGACGCCCTGCCCGAAGAACGCGCCAATACGGGCGTCAGCGCTTTTCTTTCGGTGCAGGAGGGATGCGATAAATTCTGCACCTTCTGCGTGGTGCCTTACACGCGCGGCGCCGAATATTCGCGTCCTGCCGCGGCCATTATCGCCGAAGCCGAAAGGCTGATCGGTAATGGCGTGCGCGAAATCACCTTGCTCGGCCAGAATGTGAATGCCTATCACGGCGAAGGTACGGACGGAAAAGTGTGGGGCCTCGGCCGCCTGTTTTATCGTCTCGCTGAAATTTCCGGTTTGAAACGTCTGCGCTACACGACATCGCACCCGCGCGATATGGATGACGAGCTGATCGCCGCGCATCGCGATATTGCACAATTGATGCCTTTCCTGCATTTGCCGGTGCAGAGCGGATCGGATGTCATTCTGGAAGCGATGAACCGCAAGCATAACGCCGCCGATTATATGCGCGCGGTCGCGCGCCTGCGCGCAGCAAAGCCCGATATGGCGCTGTCGTCCGATTTCATTATCGGATTTCCGGGGGAGAGCGATACGGATTTTAAAGCGACGCTCGATCTCGTTCGTGCCGTCGACTATGCGCAGGCTTTCTCGTTCAAATATAGCCGCCGTCCCGGTACGCCTGCCGCCACTATGCCGAACCAGGTTGAAGAGAAAGTGAAAGACGAACGTCTGGCAGAGTTGCAAGCGTTGCTTCGTGCGCAGCAGGAAAAATTCAATCGAGGCATGCTCGGCCGCGATTTACCGGTTCTGTTCGAAAATCCGGGCGACGAAGCCGGCATGCTGTTTGGACGCAGCCCTTATATGCAAGCGGTGCGCGTGCCAGGGTCGCCGCGACTGGTCGGCCAGGAAATGATCGTGCGGATCGGAAAGACCGGGCTTAATGTTCTGAACGGTTCTTTGCCAATGGCCGATGCCGCCTGATGGGGATCAAGCTCGACATCGTTATCGAAGATGCCCGCTGGCGCAAAATCCCCCGGCTGCGCTCGCGGCTCGAAAAAGCGGCTGATGCCGTTCATGCCGAACTGCCTAAATCGCTTCGCCTGTCCTGCACGGCAACGGTGTTGCTGGCCGGGAATGCCGCCGTCCGGCGTTTGAACCGGGATTTCCGGGGGCATGATAAGCCCACCAACGTTATTTCCTTTCCCCAATTCGAGCCGGCCGAATTAACCAAAAAGGGTAAAAAGAGGGGTGGCTTTTATGCAGGGGATGTGGCTCTTGGATATCAATATGTAGTGGCTGAATCTAAAAAAGACCACAAGATATTGATAAATCATACCATTCATCTAATCATTCATGGTATTTTGCACCTTTTCGGCTATGATCATCAGCTCGGTGCCGATGCCGTTCGGATGGAACGGCTGGAAAAAAAGGTAATGGCCAAGCTCGATTTACCCGATCCTTACGCGCCGTAACCAATGGGAGTTTAAGGCCGCAGGCCGCTTTTATGAACGACCCGCAACTGACCGCTTTGTCCCTTACGCCCGAAATGCCGGGCAATGAAGAACCCCGACAATGGTGGCGCGCAATAGCGCGCTTGATCCGTCGCTTTACGCATCCGCGTTCCGACGCCGAGGTGCTGCGCGAAACGGTTGAGGAGCTGATCGATGAACCGGCTTCCGAATCCGGTATTTCCGCCGCCGAGGGCGTGCTGCTCGCTAATGTCATGAAGCTGCGGGAACGCCGGGTGGGCGACAGCATGGTGCCGCGCGCCGATATCGTCGCCGCCGATGTCGGCACGCCGATCAAGGAACTGATCGATCTGATGGCCACGCATGCCCATAGCCGCATTCCGATCTATCGCGAGACGCTCGATGATGTGATCGGCATGGTGCATATGAAAGATATCATTCCCTGCATAGCCCATAATCAAACGCGCATCATCGCCGATCTGCTGCGCCCGGTTCTGTTCGTGGCGCCGTCGATGCCCGCTTCCAAGCTGCTTTTGCAGATGCGCCAGACGCGCCAGCATATGGCCCTCGTCGTCGACGAATTCGGCGGTATCGATGGGCTGGTGACGATCGAAGATCTGGTCGAAGAAATCGTCGGCGAGATCGAAGACGAACATGATGCGCCTTCGGCCGCCAGCATCATCGCGCGTACCGACGGCACGTTACTGGTCGATGCGCGTTTGCCGATTGAAGAGTTTGAAGCACGCACCGGCGTCAATCTCGCTTCGCCCGAGCAGCAGGAAGTCGATACGCTCGGCGGCTATGTCGCCAATCTGGCGGGACGCGTGCCGCATATCGGCGAAGCTTTCCGTAATGCCGATGGCATGAATTTCGAAGTCCTCGAAATGGATCAATCGCGCATCAAGCGTTTGCGCGTGCGCGGATTACGCCGCACCGAGCCGGGCCGCGAAGCCAAGGTGCAGGCCGGATAGGCTTTAGGATCCGTTGACTTCACACCGGGCGTAGTGCGAATTTGCCTGATGCCCTTCCGCAAAAGCGCGTCTTCACAACCCCACTGGTTTAAAAACTTCGCCGATAATCTGCGCGTGCGGCGCGGCTGGCGGCGGATTTTGACTGCAATGGCTTTTGGCGCGCTGACCTCGCTTGCATTCGCGCCTGTCGATGCGGTGCCGGTTTTGTGGGTGGCTTTTCCGGCGCTGATTTTTCTTTTGCAAGGCACGGATAAAAATCCGTGGCTGGCTTTTGCGGTGGGCTGGAGCTTCGCTTTCGGATTTTTCACTTTCGATCTTTACTGGACGGCCGTTTCGATGTTCGTCGATATCCGTCAATTCTGGTGGGCGGTGCCGTTCGCCGCTTTCGGTTTGCCGGCAGTGTGCGCCGCTTATTACGGGATCGCGGCCATGATCGCGCAGCGCATCGGGATGCGCGGCGCATCGGGCGCTATCGTTTTCGCGCTGATCTGGTTTTTGGCCGATTATGCGCGCGGACATTTATTTACCGGCTTTCCCTGGAACATGGCCGGTTATGCCTGGGCCGATTATCTGCCGGTGCTGCAAAGCGTGAGTGTTATCGGCATTTATGGGCTGACGCTTATTACTTTGGTTGCGGCGTGTTTGCCGGCTGCTTTGGCGGAAGAAAAAGCATCTTCGCAAGCGAAGTCTTTGGTCACCGGCAGCCTTTTGCTGTTCGGTTTGATTATCGTGTGGGGCGGGTGGCGTCTGGCGGAAGCGCCGGTTGCCGTGGTGCCGGATGTGCGCTTGCGTTTGGTGCAGCCCGATGTCCGGCAGCAGGATAAATGGCAGGAGGGCGAGCGGCAGAAAAATTTCGACCGGCTGCTCGAGCTTTCATCGAAACCCGGGGCGAAGCCGGTCAATTATATTATCTGGCCCGAAACCGCGCCGCCTTTTTACCTTACGCAGGATGATGAGCATCGCTTTGCCGCAGCTTCTATCGTGCCGCCGGGCGGTGCTCTGATCACCGGTGTGTTGCGTTCGCAAATGGACCTTGTCGTTGGCGCGCGTTATTTCAATTCGCTGATCGCACTCGATCACGATGCGAATGTAATAGCCACCTATGATAAAGCGCATCTGGTGCCGTTCGGCGAATACCAACCGTTTCGCAATTTTCTGCCGGCACCGGCGCTGGCAGGCATGGGGATCGATTTTTCGCGGGGACCCGGGCCGCGCACGCTGAGAATTCCCGGCCTGCCGCCTTTCAGCCCGTTCATTTGCTATGAGGCGATTTTTCCGGGTGCGATTGCCGATCGCAACGATCGCCCGCAGCTTCTTTTGAACGTCACCAATGACGGCTGGTATGGAAATACAGCAGGGCCTTATCAGCATTTTGCAATTGCGCGCGTGCGGGCGGTCGAAGAAGGCGTACCGCTGGTGCGCGATGCCAATACCGGTATTTCCGGTATCGTCGATGCCTATGGGCGCATTGAGGTGCGTATGGGGCTCGGCCAACGTGGTTTTCTCGATGGCGATTTACCGCGCGCTTTGCCGCAACCCACCTATTTCGTGCGTTCGGGAGAAAGAGCTCTATGGTTAATATTCATAGCTCTCGCGACCCCCACTTTTTTTAGAATAGTACTAACCAAAAAAACGCGAATGTAAAACGTCTATTGCAACCTATGGGCGAGTTACTTATAGATAGAAATGAAAGCCAAATGAGAATTTTGTTTCGCCAATAATTGTCCTTGAAAATACTTTTGCATTCATAAATTATCGGCCTGGCGGCTGGTTGCGAGACCGAAAATTCTCAAAGCAAATCAATAAGCTTGCGTTCCTGGTATTCAGGAACGGCCGTTTGCCACACTCGTTTTGTCATACAGGGATATGTTTTTAATGACGCCTGTTTCATCTACAGCCAAAAAATCAAATCGCCGTGTGCATGGGCCGGATCCTGTCGATGTACATGTCGGCGCGCGGTTGCGCTTGCGCCGCAATCTTATCGGCATGAGCCAGGAACAAATCGGCAAGGCCAGCGGTCTTACTTTTCAGCAGATCCAAAAATATGAGCGCGGCACCAACCGCATGGGCGCCAGCCGTCTTTATCAATTGGGACGGCTTTTGAATGTGCCGGTGTCGTGGTTTTTCGAAGAAATGCCGGCGGCAGTGGGCGGCAAGAGCCAGCAGGGTCTCAGCGATAATGAGCAGGCCGCACTCGAAGACGCGCCGCAGAACGATAGCCAGATTTTGCAACGCCGCGAGACGCTGGAACTTATCCGCGCTTATTATCGCATTAGCGATCCCAAGCAGCGCCGCAAGGTTTATGATCTTGTAAAATCGATGGCGGGTGGTGCCGAGTAATAATCGGTTCTTGAAACTTTAATCGCGTTTTATTTATGCCTGTCCACATTGCCAAGCTGGTCGACTATGAAGTGCCGAAAGGCATGCATGCATTATTGCCTTGCTCGCTTGAGGTTGCGTTGGAGCGCGCCCGGGCTCGAGAGTTGGTGACAAAAAGGCATGTGCCGCCAGATGAATTTCCCAAAAGACTAAAAGATATGGAAGACAATCGGCCTTCATTTCAGGCAATAGTTGATAGTTTTGTTGTTATCGAAAGAGGCGCGCTTAAAACACGCTACGATCCTACCTGTTATCCGGCCTAATCGAACTGCTTGAAATTGGCTTGATCCCGCCGCTGTTTCATGCTGTTTTTGACGCCCCATTCTCCTCTTTTCGATATGTGCCATGGACTCCCAGCACCGCAATTATCTCTTCACTTCCGAATCCGTCGGCGAAGGCCATCCCGATAAAGTCTGCGACCGTATTTCGGATGCCGTCGTCGATCTGTTCTTAAGCCACGATCCGCACAGCCGCGTGGCGGTCGAAACTTTGGCCACCACCAATCGCATCGTGCTGGCCGGTGAAATCCGCGGGCCGAAACTGATCACGCCCAAGGAAATGGAACAGGCCGCGCGCCAGGCCGTGAAAGATATCGGCTATGCGCAACGCGGCTTTCACTGGCAATGGGCCGATGTGCAAATTTACGTTCATGCGCAGTCTGAAGATATCGCCGTCGGCGTCGATGCCTCCGGCAACAAGGATGAAGGTGCGGGCGATCAAGGCATCATGTTCGGTTATGCCTGCCGCGAGACGCCGAGCCTTATGCCGGCGCCGATTTACTATGCGCATAAAATTCTGCGGCTCATCTCCGAAGACCGTCATGCCGGCAAATTGCCGTTGCTGGGGCCGGATTCGAAAAGCCAGGTAACGCTGGAATATGTCGACGGCAAGCCTGTGCGTGCCGCCGGTATCGTTGTTTCAACCCAGCATGACGAGAAGGCCGATCAGGCCGAAGTGCGCGAACTTGTACGTCCTTATGTCGAAAAAGCCATGCCCGAAGGCTGGATGTGCGACGAGGAATCTTTCTACGTCAATCCGACCGGCCGTTTCGTTATCGGCGGTCCGGACGGCGATGCCGGTCTTACCGGACGCAAGATTATCGTCGATACGTACGGCGGTGCGGCTCCGCATGGCGGCGGCGCATTCTCCGGCAAGGATCCCACCAAGGTCGATCGTTCGGCCGCCTATATGGCGCGGTATCTCGCCAAGAATATCGTCGAGGCCAATATCGCCGACCGCTGCACGATCCAGTTGGCTTATGCGATTGGCGTGTCGGAACCGTTGGCGCTGTATGTTTCCACGCACGGCACCAATCATGTCGATGACACCAAACTGCCGGAGGCCTTGCGCGAGATGGTGAAACTTTCGCCGCGCGGCATTCGCGAACGTCTGCAGCTCAATCGTCCGATCTATAAAAAGACGTCTTCATTCGGCCATTTCGGCCGCGATCCCGAAGATGACGGCCATTTCTCGTGGGAACGGCTCGATCTGGTCTCCGAGCTCAAGCGGGCGTTCGGACTCTGATCCAACCATCGACAAGATTATTCGGCCGCCGCAAGGGCAGGCCGCTGCGCGCGCGCAAAGCTTCCTTGATGTTGGAACTGCTGCCGTGCCTGCAGATTGATTTGCCGGGAGAGCTATGGAATCCCCCTCCCCTTGCGGGAGGGGTTAGGGGAGGGGGAGTTCCGCAAGGACAGTCCCACGACATAGAAGCCTTGGCCCAGCCGCGCCCCCCCCTCCCTAACCCTCCCCACGAGGGGGAGGGAATTCCACCATTTCTGCTTGATCCCTATTCTCTCTTTTCACCGAGGCCACGCGAAGTGTGGCTCGAGATCGGTTTCGGCGGTGGCGAACATTTGGCGGCGCAGGCCGAACGGCATCCGGATATCGGCTTTATCGGCGCCGAGCCTTTCGTCAACGGTATCGCGAGCTTGCTCACGCATATTGAAGATAAAAAACTTGGCAATGTAAGAATTTTTCCCGACGATGCGCGGCGCTTGCTGGATGCCCTGCCGGAGTATGGGATCGATCGTTGCTTTATTTTATTCGCCGATCCGTGGCCGAAGGCACGGCATGCCGAGCGGCGTTTCATCGGACCTGAAAATCTTCCGCGTCTTGTTCGCGCCTTGCGCGAAAATGGCGAACTGCATCTGGCGACCGACGATGCCAATCTGGCACTCTGGATGCAGGAGCATATGGAAGCCAGCAAGGATTTCGAACCGGTAAGCAAGCCTTCCAACCAGCCGCCGCCGGGCTGGGTTTCCACCCGCTATGAGCAAAAGGGAATTAAGGCAGGCCGTAAGCCGGTTTATTCGATCTACCGGCGCAAGAAAGGCTGATTTGTTCCCGGTTCGGTGACGGTCTATAAAGACTTATGATTTCACCTGTAATCATCGCCATCGACGGCCCTTCCGCCAGCGGCAAGGGCACAATCGCCAAACGCCTCGCGGCGCATTTCGGTTTCGCGCATTTGGATACTGGCTTGCTTTATCGGGCTGTGGGTTTTGCGGTCTTGCAAAGCGGTGATGATCCGGCCGAGCCGGCAGCTGGGCAGGCGGCAAGATCGCTGGCGGCGGCCAATATTGAGGCCATTTTGGCCAATCCAGCCTTGCGCGAGGATAAGGCTGCGGTCGCCGCTTCCAAAGTTGCCGCCATTCCCGAGGTGCGTACGGCCCTGTTGAAATTCCAGCAGGATTTCTGCGCCCATCCGCCCGGCGGCAAGCCGGGTTCTGTGCTGGACGGGCGCGATATCGGCACCGTTATAGCCCCTCATGCGCCGGTCAAAATTTACGTCACCGCCAGCCCGGAAGCCCGCGCCCAGCGCCGTTTTAATGAGTTGCAGCAACGGGGCGAAAATGCTACTTACGCGGGCGTTCTTGCGGATATGAAAGAGCGCGATGCGCGCGATGTTTCGCGCAGCGTTGCTCCCGCAAAACCGGCTCCGGACGCAGTCCTTCTCGATACGACGGACATGAATGCGGAGCAGGCTTTTATGAAGGCTCTCGGTATAGCCGGGAGTAAACTGTAAGAAAGCCGGCGCGGTGCCGGCAACGGATGAAACAAGATCGGTCAGCGGCATAGCTTTCAGCCCGACCCCGATTGGTTTTAGACGAAGAATGAAACGGTTCTCGCAGCCAAAACGAAAGCTAGGCCGGAAGACTTGCTTGCAGGTCAGGCCATCCAGAAAGTGAAAATCCATCATGTCACGCAGTGCAACCAAGAAGCGCGCTACATCCGAGCACGCGCAAACTTCCGCTCAGCAAAATTCCAAAAAAGGCGAATTCGCCACCATGCTTGACGATGCTTTCGGTGCATCCGGCAGAATCGAAGGAACCGTCATCAAGGGACGCGTGATCGCGATTGAAAACGATATGGTTCTGGTCGATGTCGGATTGAAATCCGAAGGCCGCATCGCCCTGCGCGAATTCTCGGTCGCCGGACAGCCGGCCGAGCTCAACCCGGGCGATACGATTGAAGTGTTCCTCGAACGGATGGAAGACCGTAATGGCGAGGTTGGCCTGTCGCGCGAAAAAGCGCGCCGCGAAGAAAGCTGGACCGAGCTTGAGAAGTCGTTCAAAGACGCCGTGCGCGTTACCGGCGTTATCGTCGGCCGCGTCAAAGGCGGTTTCACGGTCGATCTGACTGGCGCTATGGCCTTTTTGCCCGGTTCGCAGGTCGATATCCGCCCCGTGCGCGATATCACGCCCTTGATGGGCACGCCGCAGCCGTTCCAGATCCTCAAGATGGATCGCGCGCGCGGTAATATTGTCGTGTCGCGCCGCGCGGTGCTGGAAGAAAGCCGCGCCGAAGCGCGGACCGAACTGGTCGCCAATCTCAAGGAAGGCCAGGTTCTCACCGGCGTGGTCAAGAACATCACCGATTACGGCGCCTTCGTCGATCTCGGCGGCGTCGACGGTCTGTTGCATGTGACCGACATCGCCTGGAAGCGCATCAATCATCCGTCCGAAATGCTGAAGATCGGCGAGCAGGTCACCGTGCAGGTGATCCGCTTCAACGCCGAGACGCAGCGCATTTCGCTCGGCATGAAGCAATTGGAAGCCGATCCGTGGGAAGGCGTGGTCGCCAAATATCCGGCCAGCACGCGCCTCAAAGGCCGCGTGACCAACATCACCGACTACGGCGCATTCGTCGAGCTGGAACCCGGCATCGAAGGTTTGGTGCACGTATCGGAAATGTCCTGGACCAAAAAGAATGTCCATCCGGGCAAAATCGTATCCTCGAGCCAGGAAATCGAAGTTATGGTTCTGGATATCGACATGCAGAAGCGCCGCATCAGCCTCGGTCTCAAGCAATGCAGCGAAAATCCGTGGGAACAATTCAAGAATTCAAATGCTGTCGGCTCGACCATCGAAGGCGAGATCCGCAACATTACCGAGTTCGGCCTGTTCGTCGGACTGGAGGGCGATATCGACGGTATGGTTCATATGTCGGATATCGACTGGTCGAAGCCTGGCGAAGAAGCCATCAAGATTTATGAAAAGGGCCAAACCATTACTGCCAAGGTGCTCGATATCGATGCCGCCAAGGAACGCATCAGCCTCGGCGTCAAGCAGCTGACGGCCGATCCGTTCGAAAGCGTGGTTGTTGGCGTCAAGAAGGGCGATATCGTCACTTGCACGGTCAGCTCCATTGAGGAGAACGGCATTGAGGTCAATCTTGGCGGCAACGCGGATGGCTTCAGCGGCTTCATCAAGCGCGGCGATCTGGCACGCGAACGTTCCGAGCAGAAGCCGGACCGTTTTGCCGTCGGCGAAAAGGTCGACGCCAAGGTCACCAATATCGACAAGGGCACCCGCAAGGTGACGCTGTCGATCAAGGCGCGCGAAGTTGAGGAAGAGAAGCAGGCGATGGCCGAATACGGATCTTCGGATTCGGGCGCCTCGCTCGGCGACATTCTCGGCGCCGCGATCAAGAAAAAGAAGGACGAGGGGAAAGAGTAAGCTCTTTCTCTTTCTAAAGGACACAAACCGCCGGAGCCAACACTCCGGCGGTTTTTTTTAATTCTCTTCCCCAAGCCTTACGGTTCGACCGGCCCTTCCGAGCCAGATATGGATGTGAAGGGAACAAAGGAAAAGGGCAAAAATAAGAGGCACTGCCATTGTTTTTTCATGGTTGCAGGGCCATTATAAAGACATGCCGATTCCGCGCCCCATTCAATACACCGCGACAACGCGGGACATTCGCGTGTCGGTGAAACCGGTCTATCTGGATGATCAATCGGCTCCGACCGACAATCATTTTGTATGGGCCTATCAGGTGAAAATAGAAAATCTCGGCCGCGAGACGGTGCAGCTGCGCAGCCGCCACTGGAAGATTACCGATGCCCGCGGTGAATTGCACGAAGTGCGCGGTCCCGGCGTGATCGGCGAGCAGCCCATTCTCGAGCCCGGCGATAGTTACGAATATACCAGCGGTACGCCTCTGGCGACACCGAGCGGCATCATGAGCGGCCAATATCAAATGGAAAATGAGCGCGGCGAAGCCTTTAATATCGAAATTCCGGCTTTCTCGCTCGATAGCCCCTATCAACCGGTTCGGCTCAATTGATGATCAAAACCGTTACCTATACCGCCTCGGAGCCGGGGCCTTCGCTGCTGGTGACGGGGGCCGTGCATGGTAACGAAGTGTGCGGGCCGGTCGCCATTAAACGTGCGCTGGCCGATATCGATGCCGGCAAAATCACGCTGACGCGCGGCAAGGTAACCTTCGTGCCGATCTGCAATCCGCGCGCCTATGCCGAGGATAAGCGTTATATCGAGCGCAATCTCAATCGCTATCTGGTGCCGATGGAAAAGCCGGATACGTATGAGGCCAAGCTCGGCAATATTCTTTGCCCGATTTTTGCCGAATGCAATGCGTTGCTCGATATTCATTCTTATACGATCGGCGGCGAACCATTCATTTCCTTCGATGGGAGTGAAGAAAGAGAACGCGAATTTGCCGCAGCACTCGGCGCGCCTACCTTGCTGACCGGTTGGGTCGATGTTTATGCCGCGATGGGCCGCGGTCGTGAAATTTCCAAGGATGAAGCGACCGGTGGTCCGCAATATGCGCGCCGGTTCGGCGCGATTGCCGTGACGCTCGAATGCGGCCAGCATAAGGATTCAAAAGCGGCCAAGGTCGCCTATCAGGGCATCCTGAACGCCTTGCGCCATTTCAATATGGTGGAAGGCGTAAAAGCCGCCAAAGCCGCGCCGCCGACGCCGCGCCATCTCAAGCTTATGCAGGTGTTTTACCGCGACAATCACGGCGAATTTCCCAAACACTGGAAAAATTTCGAGCCGGTCAAGAGCGGCGAGATCATGGCGATCTACCCGGACGGCAAAAATATTTTGGCGCCGCAGGACGGTTTCATTGTCATGCCGAAACCGGGCTGCCCGGTCGATGAGGAATGGTTTTATTTTGCGGTCGAGACGCAGCCGACTGCGGGTTAAGGGCTGAATCAATTATCATTTTGGTGAAATCAAGTGAGACAACGTTCCTCGCCCCTTGCGGGCGGGGACAGGGGTGGGGTTGGTTCAGAAAGAAAACAATTTCTCGTTGAGAGACGACCCCTCACCTGCGAAAACTAAGGGCTTGCCAAGAAGGGCAAGCCCAAGTTTTCGCTTC
>OLLY01000139.1_pt1 | contig 29600 bp, 25 predicted proteins | sample 1604681 | NCBI WGS metagenome assembly OLLY01 (sample SAMEA104055725, study PRJEB20765) | soil metagenome | biome: Arctic tundra; feature: Polygonal ground; material: soil | place: USA | collected 2011-09 | depth 0-0.5 m | reverse complement strand
GCCGGGAACCAGACGGTCTATCAACAAATACTGGCCGTACTTATTGCGGCCACCGTCTGGACCCCGGTTTACACCGGGGTGGATTAGACTTTTGGGGCAAAATCCCCTTCACGGAGAAGAATATTCTTTACTACCGCCGTATTTGGCTGCTGACAAAAGAGTGGAAACTTGCTTGCAAACGACCGCCGGGGCTGTATGATCTGCCACTTGCCGAAACGGATGCGGGTGTAGCTCAGCGGTAGAGCACGACCTTGCCAAGGTCGGGGTCGAGGGTTCGATCCCCTTCGCCCGCTCCAGTTTTTTTCAGATAGTTAGTAGCTGTGCTTAACAGGCAAAAAATGGTTTATGTCAATATTCAGTGTCAGTTAAAAAGTTAATTTCTCAAATTCTAAGTTTGTGCGCTTCCATAGAAGCGAGATAGATGAAAGCAGTTTTAGGGCGCTCGCCCGCCCGAAGCACCATTAAGGCAGTTGCCATGCCGCTAGAACTCTCTTTGCCCGCCGAGGCAATATCACTTTCCAAAGGAGATTCCGGAAGGGCCTTCCAACAGGCTGCCCTTACCATCATGCAACGCAGCGTACCGTATATGGGTGGCGATCAAATTAGCGATCAACCCGCTCATTCCGTGGCCGAAGGATTAGCAGAAAAACTCGGAATTCCTTTGAAACCGGACAATCTCTTCTTTGCACATGGTCTCGAGCAGTCGTTTCAATTTAGTGCCAAACTAATTGATATGTACGCCCAGCTTATTCGGAGACTGTTTGAACAAGCAGAAATGGAATCTCCTGAAATCGTCATGCTGTTCCGTACACCAGCTCACAATACCAGCCTTAAGCAATTTGAAGGATTATCTTTTAAATGCGAAATGATCGAAACGTATGACCAAATGGATATGTGGGAAAACGGCCCCTATTCGTTTGGCAATTTCATTGAGTTTTTAAATCATTCAATTACGCCCCGCCCGCCGCTACCCTTCGAGTCAAGCACAGGCAGGCTAATCATAGGGCTTTTCGATGCCAATCCTTCCGTTTCCACAGGACACGTACGCACGAAAGAAGAAACGGCATACGTAGCAGATATGCTGGATGAAGCACGTCAAAGAAATATGGAAATTATGAAGGCACTTATTGGCGAGGATTACGTCAAGAACTTCAGGGAAATGTTTTTTGTTGTCGAGGATCAAACTCTTCGCGGACTGGAATATGATGGCGAAAAAGTTACCAGTTTCGCCTGTCTTCCAGATTATTCCGATATAACCCATACCGTTTTCGGCGTTTCCGAATGTGGCCTTTCCGGCATGCAGGGCAGTGTAACTGTGATGCCGCCCACTGATGCCGCCATGTTAAAAAAACGATTCAATGAGACCCAAACCAGCTTGTCGGCACTTTCCGTTTTTTCCTGCGAATATATGTTCGGTACTAATCCAGAAGATCGTGAGAACAGAGAAAAATTTTTTAAAAACCGTGTAGCGCACTGTCGACAATCGGCCGCTATCGCTCACGCCATCATCAACGGTAGTGCGGAAGATCTTCTGTCGCCGAAGGAACGCGAGACTGCCCTGCAATGGCTTCACGATTATGGGGCATTGACGCAACAGGAGGCGCAACAACTGCTGGAGAAGGGTATTCCTAGCTTCCGCGCTCTGCATATGCCACAGGCTGGCTATTATCTGTTTGTCGATTATGAACAGCTTATCAAGTTTCACGAGGACGAAACTAATTGGGACAAAACACAGGTTATTGAGGTCATTAGCAATCTTGCTCATGATAATACGGGTATGGCGATTGGCAGTGGAATTGATATGGGGCTTCGGGATAGCGCGCCTGCCTTTCGCATGAATGTTGATTTGCCACCGGATCAGTTGATCGACCGGCTGTTCCGACTACGCAAACTAGTTGATACAGTGAAGGCACACGGTCCTGTCCTTACTCTTCCTGGCAAAGGACGTTCTCTCCCGGCGCCGGGACAACAATTGAGGCTTACGCAACAGTAAAAACATCCGGGAAAAATTCAAACCACAATATTACGACCCAACCCATCGCTCTGCTTCTCTCGTAAGACTACCTTCACATTCTCCTTCTCAGCCTCGGGCTTTATGCCGCCCCAGATATGCAGGACCGCATAACTGCGCCAGGGGCGCCAGGCTTGCGAGAGTTGTTCGGCTTGTTTGGCGGTCACACCGCCCAGGTTTTTGCGCACGGCGATATCTTCTTTGGGAAAGGCATCGGGCCAGCGCAAGGCGCGCATGGCTATGTAATGCGCCGTCCAGGCGCCGATGCCGGGGAGAGCCACCAGTTTTGCGATCGTGCTGTCGGGGTTGGCTCCGGCCTCCAGCCGCAGATCTCCGGCAGCGCAGTTTTTTGCGAGAGCAATCATGCTTTTGGCGCGCGTGCTGATGATGCCGAGTTTGGCAATCGCGCCGACGTTCAGTTTCGCCACGCGCTCCGCCGTTGGTGCCAGCCGGTTCAATTGCGGATAAGGCGTTGCGATCGCTTCACCGAAAGCCGCGGCGAAACGGCAACCCAATGTCGTGGCAGCTTTGACCGTTATCTGCTGCCCCAATATGGCGCGCATCGCCATTTCGAACCCGTCAAAAGCGCCGGGCACGCGCAAGCCGGGATTTTTGCCGACCAGCTTTTTCAGTGTTTTGCATTTGGATAATTGCGCCGTGATCAGATCCGGCCGCGCGTTGAGATCGAACAGATTACGCAAGCGGCCCAGCAGCGCGGGCAAAACCGGCGTTAAACTATGCGTAAATTCGACCAGCAGCGCGCGCTTTTCCGGTATATGTTTTACGCGAATCCAGCCGGTATGTTTGCCGAGCCTGACAGTGCGGTAATAACGCCCCTCCCCGACCCATTCCGTGCCCTGAATAAGGCGCGCCTGCAGAAACGCGATCATGCCGTTCCAACCATAGGGCGCACGATAGGATAATCGCACCGTCGAAGTGCCGGTGATGCCGAAACGGTCATCGCCCTCGATCACTGTCTTGCGCAAATGGCGCGGCGGCATTTTATAGCGCGTCAGAAACGCATCGTTGAAACGGCGCAGGCTGGCAAAGCCGCTAGCATAGGCCACCTGCGTGACCGGCAACGTGGTTTCCGTCAACAACTGCTTGGCCAGCAGCAAGCGCCGCGTCTGGATCAATTCCATCGGCGAGACGCCCATTTCTTTTTGAATGATGCGGCGTATCTGGCGCGAGCTTAGCTCAAACTGCGCGGCGATATCTTCGAGCCCGTCATCGCCCTCGATCACGCCCTCATTGATACGCTGCGCTATCAGATGCGCGATGCGTTTGGCGTCATCCACGGGCGCATTGCCGGGCGCCAGTTCGGGACGGCAACGCAGGCAGGGGCGAAAAGATTCCTTCTCCGCCGCTTCGGCGCTGTCGAAGAAACGGCAATTGCTTTCTTTCGGCGTTCGCGCCGGGCAGATCGGACGGCAATAGATGCCCGTCGATGTGACGCCGACAAAGAAAACACCGTCGAAACGGGGATCGCGCGCTGCGAGAGCGCGGTAGCGGCCTGGAATTTCCATGCTATGGTTTTATTCCCGGATGCGGCCCAGTACCAGCCATTTTCGGACATCGAGATATCATTCATAGTCATGTCCGAAAATGGCCGGTATGGCGCGGCAAACAGAAGTAGTTTTGATCGTCGCGCACAAAAAGGAAATGCCATGAGCCATGTCTATAAAACCATCCCCTCCCCCGTCGGACAATTAAAACTGATCGCAAGCGATAAAGGCCTGGCCGCGATCCTGTGGGAAAATGACGATCCGAAGCGGATCAGGCTCGCCCCTTTAACCGAAGACAAACGGCATCCCGTATTGTGTGAGGCCGAAAACCAGCTGCGGGAATATTTCGCCGGCAAGCGCAAAAAATTTTCCGTCAAACTGGATTTCGCGGGCACGGCGTTTCAAAAAAGCGTCTGGCAGGCCCTGCTGACGATTCCGTTCGGCGAAACGCGCAGCTATGGCGATGTCGCCCGGCAGATCGGCAATGCCAAGGCCGTACGCGCGGTCGGCGCCGCCAACGGCAAAAATCCGATCTCGATCATCGCACCCTGCCACCGCGTGATCGGCTCGACCGGAAAACTCACCGGTTTCGCCGGCGGCCTCAAAACCAAGGCGATATTGCTGGCGCTGGAAAGCGAAGAAAAAAGAGCAGCCTGATCATAACCGCCCGTTCAGCCAATAGTCGGGCATTTGCGGATATAATCCAGCAACTTCTCGCTGGTGTAAGGTTTGGTCAAGAAACCCTTGATGCCCTGTTGCGCGCTTGGCTCCGGATTCCCGCGTGGACCATCGCCGCCCAGCACGACGATGTAGGCTTTGGGATCGCGCGCCAGAATGTCGCGCAGGATAGAAGCTCCATTCATATTCGGCATATGGGTATCGAGAAATATAATATTCGGCATGTACATGTCATACGCCTTCAGCACATTTTTACCGTCGGCAATTTCGTAAACGGTAAATCCGTCGCCGCAGCCTTTCTTAATCAGAAGGCGCATATACAGATCGTCATCCGCCACCAGAATTATTTTTTCGGGGCGCGCACAGCGCAAATCGGACAGGCCGAATGGCTTTCGATAGCCGATCAACATTTCAAACTTGGCGATGCCTTCCGGCGTCAGCTCGTGCACATGCGCTTCACAACTTCCGGGAGGAAGGTTCTGTCCTACTTTTTTCTCGATTTTTCCTGAATTTCGATCCGATCCCGAGCGCAGCAGCAGCAAAATTTCATGAGAGTTGCACACATAAATTTTGCCCTCCTTTTCCTCGAACGAGGAATGGATCAGGCGCGCGGCATCATTGATCGTGAAATCCTTATTGGATCTCTCCATCAGCCGCACCTCGACGAAGATCCATTCCGGCAGCGCCGATTTGATATGCGGCAGGTAATTCAGTAACTCCTGCCTGTTTTTAGAAGAAAGAATTTCCATGATTGCGCGCCATTTTCATGCCTTTGCGGACAAGGAAAATTTTACGCAAAAATGGTAAAAAAATACGTTGCCGGGCATACTCCTGCAGGAAACAAACGGCATACATGCATATAAGACGATGCAGCTTATTGCGGCTTGCCCAGAAAATCGCGCTTGCCGATCTCCACGCCATTATGGCGCAAAATCGCGTAAGTCGTTGCGATATGGAAATACAAATTCGGCAACACGAAATTGAGCAGATAAGCCTGACCTTTAAAGGTCATATCCTGACCTCCTACTTTAAGAGTAATTGCCTTATCTTCCGTACCGTCGATTTGATCGGCATTAAAGCCTTTCAGAAAATCGACGGTCTTTTTGATGCGTCCCTGTAACTCGGGGAAAGTGGTTTCCGTATCCTGATAACTCGGCAAATCAACCCCGGCCAGCCGCGCGGCGCAGCCCTTAACCCCGTCGGTGGCGATCTGGATCTGCCGGGTAAGGGGGAACATATCGGGCGCCAGGCGCGCATTGGTAAACACCAGCGGATCGATTTTTTTGGCTTCCGCATGGGCCGCGGCTTTATCGAGCAGCGCCGAAAGATTGCCGAGCATACGCATAAAAACCGGAATTGAAGCCTGATACATAGATAAGGGCATGGCCGTCTCCACAGTAAGGGTTATGGCGTTAACCAAACTTATATGGGGTCTCCCCTCTTTTTTGACAACTAGTATGCCATTATTGACCTTCCCCGGTAGGAGGGCTACTTTTTCGGTCCGTTAACAAGGGCTAGTCCATAGGCACCGGTCCTGCGGATGCCCGTAAGGGCTTTATATTCATCCAATAGGTTCGGGAGCAGATCACATGGGGCGCGGCGTGACCAAAAAGAAATTATCCAGCCCCGCAAAAGCCGCCGCCGCGGGAAAATCCGGTTCTAAAGCTAAAAAACGTACATCTTCTTCATCAAAACCAACTTCAGTAGCAGCTTTGCCTGCGCCTTATCCCCCGGCCCCCGATACTTTTATCCAGCTGTTCTATGAACATGTAATGCCGACCGATCTCGCGCTGTTTTCCGCGCCCGATCGCCAACGCATTGCCGCTTCGGTCTGGAATCTCGGAAAAAAGCGCAAGGGGGGAACAGTCAATCTGCGTCTTTTCAACCCGTCGCCCACCAAAGACGGATGGACGGTCGATCACACGGTGCTCGAAATCGTCAATGACGATATGCCGTTCCTGGTCGATTCCGTAACCGGCGAATTGCATCGCCGCGGGCTCGCGATCCATCTCGTCATCCATCCGGTGATGAAAGTGCGCCGCAGCTCCGAAGGCGAAATACTCGAAGTCACCGCCCGCAGCGACGACGAAACCAGCGACGGCGTGGTTCGCATCGAATCTGTCATGCATATCCAGCTCGATCACATTCTCGATCCAACCTTGCTTAAGGAAATTGAAGCCGATATCCGCTCGGTTCTGAGCGATGTGCGCGCGGCGGTCGAAGACTGGCCCGAAATGCGCCAATGCATGCAGGAATCGATCGAAAGCGCCGCCGCCTCCAAGCTGCAAGGCGCGGCCGAGGAAAATACGCAAGAGACCAAAGAATTCCTGCGCTGGATGGAAAACAACAATTTCACCTATCTCGGCTTCCGCGATATCGACCTCGTTCAGGAAGGCGGCAAGCTGACGGCCATTAAAGTGCAACCCAAGAGCGGCCTCGGCGTTCTGCGCGATTCTGAAATCCGCGCCTTCGGCGGATTACGCGATATGAGTACGCAAGCCGCGCAAATTCAGCGCTATGTGCGTCAACACCATTTATTGGTCATCAGCAAAACCAATTTACGTTCGCGCGTACATCGCACGGTGCCGATGGATGCCGTCTTTGTCCGCCGCTTTAATGATAAGGGCGACATCATTGGGGAACGTTTGTTCGTCGGCCTCTTCACCTCGCAATCTTATTCGCAAAGCCCGCGCACAATTCCGTTCCTGCGCCGCAGGATCGATCATGTGATCGCGCGCGCCAGCCTCGACCGCCACGGTCATGACGGCAAAGCGCTGGTCCATATTCTGGACAGCTATCCGCATGACGAATTGTTCCAGATGAGCGAGGATGAACTCTTTCATCACAGCGTCGGCATCATGCAATTGCAGGAACGTTCGCGCGTTGCCCTGTTCGTGCGCTACGATCCGTTCGGCCGTTTCGCCACCTGCCTCGTTTACGTCCCACGCGACCGCTACGATTCCACCTTGCGCGAAAAAGTCCAAAACTTCCTCGAACATGCGCTGGCCGGCACGGCCGAAGATCCCAACGTGCGCATCGATGACAGCATGCTGGCACGCGCCTTCGTAACGATCCGCCTGGCGCCTAACGCACCGCGTCCCGATCCGATCAAGCTCGAAGATGAATTGCGCGAATTGTGCCGCGCCTGGCCCGACCGGCTGCGCGATTTTCTGGTTGCCGAACATGGCGAAGCGTCGGCCCTCGCCCTGCTCCGCCGCTATGGCGATGCTTTCCCGGCTTCTTACCGTGATGTCACCTCGCCCGCGCTTGCCGTGCGCGACATCCACAATCTCGAACGCAGCAAGACGCTGGCGCCGGAACGCATAACGGTCGACCTCGGCGCGCCCGATGAAACCGGCCTTATGCGCCTCAAAGTCTTTCGTTCCGGCCACGCTATTCCATTGGCAGAAACTCTGCCGGTGATCGAAAATATGGGCCTGCGGATCGAATATACCGGCGGTCCTTATGAAGTGCGCCCGAGCGGCAGCGATAAAAGCCTCTTCATTCACGAATTTATCGGCCGCCCCGCGTGGCCGTCGATCGTCGAATTCCACCGGGCCAAGGCCGCGTTCGAAGAAACCTTCCTGCGCGTCTGGGGCGGCGAAACCGAAAACGACGTTTTCAATGCGCTGACGGTGCGCGCCGGCATGACCGGCCGCGAAATTCGCGTGTTGCGTACAATGGCGCGCTATCTGCGCCAGCTGCGCATTCCTTATAGCCATGAAATGATCGCGGCGACTTTCCTCGATCACCCGCAAATCGCGCAACATGTCTATGCGCTGTTTTTCGCGCGCCACGATCCGGAGCTCAAAGGCGACCGCACCGCGCGCTGCCGCGAGATCGAGAGCCGTATCATGGAAGCCTTGGGCGGCGTCGAAGCGCTCGAAGAAGATCGCATCATCCGGCGTTATATCAATCTGGTGCAATCCTCCCTGCGCACTAATTTTTTCCAGCGTGCAGAAGACGGCAACCCGAAGCCTTACCTCTCGATCAAATTCGACAGCCGTGCCGTCGATTTCATGCCGCTGCCGAAACCGCTGTATGAAATCTTCATCTATAGCCCGCGTGTCGAAGCCGTGCATCTGCGCGGCGGCAAGGTCGCGCGCGGCGGCATCCGCTGGTCCGATCGACGCGACGATTTCCGCAATGAAATTCTCGGCCTGATGAAGGCCCAGATGGTCAAGAACAGCGTGATCGTGCCCGTTGGCTCCAAGGGCGGCTTTATCGTCAAGAAACCGCCGGCCGAAGCCGATAAGTATCAAGCCGAAGGCATTGCCTGCTATCGCCTGATGATGTGCGGCATGCTCGACATCACCGACAATCGCGTCGATGGCAAAATCGTCCCGCCGCCCCGCGTTGTGCGGCATGACGCCGATGATCCCTATCTGGTGGTCGCGGCCGACAAAGGCACCGCCAAATTTTCCGACATCGCCAATGGCATCTCGCAAGAACACAGCTTCTGGCTGGACGATGCTTTCGCCTCCGGCGGTTCGGCCGGTTACGATCACAAAGAAATGGGCATCACCGCCCGCGGCGCGTGGGAATCCGTCAAACGCCACTTCCGTGAAATCGGCAAGGATATTCAGAACGAAGACTTTACCTGCGTCGGCATCGGCGATATGTCCGGCGACGTGTTCGGCAATGGCATGCTGTTGTCCAAACACACCAAACTGCTTGGCGCTTTCGATCACCGCCATATCTTCTGCGATCCCGAGCCGGATGCTGAAGTCAGCTTGAAGGAACGCAAGCGCATGTTTGATCTGCCCCGCAGCAGCTGGGCCGATTACGACCGCAAGAAAATCTCCAAGGGCGGCGGCATTTTCGCGCGCACCGAAAAAAGCATCAAGCTGAGCCCGGAAATCCGCAAGGCCTTCGGCATTATGTCCGACAGCCTGGCGCCGGCCGAGCTTATGCAGGCCATGCTGAAATCGAAAATCGATCTGCTTTATTTCGGCGGCATCGGTACTTACGTCAAAGCAGCGAGCGAAACGCATGAAGAGATTGGCGACCGCGCCAATGAAGCCTTGCGTATCGACGGCGGCGACGTGCAGGCGACCGTGATCGGCGAAGGCGCCAATCTCGGCATGACGCAAAAAGGCCGCATCGAATATGCGCAAAAGGGCGGCAGGCTCAATACCGACGCTATCGACAATTCTGCCGGCGTCGATACATCCGACCACGAAGTCAATATCAAGATCCTGCTGCGCAAAGCGGTCGACCGCAGCAGTTTGAAACTCGAAGCGCGCAACAAGCTGCTCGCCAGCATGACCGATGAAGTGGCCGCGCTGGTCCTGCGCGACAACTACATGCAAACACAGGCCCTGACATTGGCCGAATCCCAGGCGGCCGAATTGCTGCCGCTGCATGTGCGTTGCATGCATGCCTTGGAAAAGACCGGTCTGCTCAATCGGGATGTCGAATTCCTGCCGCACAGCCCCGAGATTGCCGAACGCCAGCGCGCCGGCAAGGGCCTGACCCGGCCGGAACTGGCCGTAATGCTGGCCTATGCCAAAATCTGGCTCTATCAGCAGATCCTCGATTCAAATCTGCCGGATGACGAATTCCTGCAGAGCGACCTGCTCGATTATTTCCCCATTCCCTTGCGCAAGGATTACGCCAAGGATATCGCCAAGCATCAACTGAACCGCGAAATCATCGCAACCGCCCTGACCAATAGTTTGGTCAATCGGGCCGGCAGCCATTTTGTGTTCAGCATGGGCGAACGCACCGGTAAATCCCCGGAAAAAATCGCCTGCGCCTATTTGCTGGCCCGCACCGTATTCGATCTGCGCGCGATCTGGAAAGAAATCGAAGCGCTCGATAATAAGGTTTCTGCCAAGGCGCAAACCCAGATGCTGGTGACGGTCAACCGCACGCTCGACCACGCGACCCAATGGTTCTTGAACGCCGAACTGCCCGGCCGCCTCGGCCCCACGATTAAAACTTACAATGATGGCGTCAAGCAGCTGGCCACATGGCTTGGCTCGCAATCATCGGACATCAATAGCCGCTGCAAGAAAATCCAATCCGGTCTGGAGACGCAAGGCGTATCGGCCAGCCTCGCCCGTCGCGTCGCTTTCATGCCGCTCTTGAATGCAGCGCTTGATCTGACCCAGCTTGCCGCACAATCGGGCGGCTCGATGGATAAAGTGGCCGGTATCTTCTTCGGTCTCGGCCAAAAGCTCGGTATCGATTGGCTGGCCGAGCGCGCGCATGCCTTCGTCGCCGAAACGCCGTGGCAACGTGAAGCCATCGCCGCCATTCTTGACGATCTTGCCGCCACGCTGCGTAACTTGACCGCTCTTGTCATCGGCAAGGGCGCAAAAGCCGGCAAAAAAGGCAAAATGGCACTCGACGTCGATGCCTGGCTTGAACAGAATGCCGCGCGCATCGAGCATTACAATGCACTGCTCGGCGAATGGCGTCATATCGGTGCGGTGGATGTCGCGATGTTGACTCTTGCCAGCAGGCAGCTCGCAGCGCTACTCAATTAGGACGTTCCACGCATAAGCCGCTTTCAAACGCGGCGAAAGGCCCGGTGAATGTCCCTTCGCGAATTATTCCCGCCGATCGAACCCTATGCCAAGGGCATGTTGCGGGTCGATGACATTCACATGCTTTATTGGGAAGAATGCGGCAATCCGGCCGGGGTGCCGGTGCTGTTTCTTCACGGCGGCCCCGGCGCAGGTGCTACGCCCACGCACCGGCGCTTTTTCGATCCCGCCGCCTGGCGCATCATCGTTTTCGATCAACGCGGCGCAGGGCGCTCGCAACCGCTCGGCGAAACCCGCAACAACACGACCGAACTTCTCATTCAGGATATTGAAACGCTGCGGCAGCAACGCGGCATCGAACGCTGGCACATATTCGGCGGCTCGTGGGGCAGCACTCTTGCGATTGCTTATGCCGAAGAACATCCCGATCGCTGCCTCGGCCTGATGCTGCGCGGCATCTGCCTGTTGCAGAAGGGCGAGATCGAATGGTTCCTCTACGGCATTCGGATATTTTTCCCCGAAGCCTGGGAAACTTTCGCCCGCATGGTCCCGCCGGAAGAACGCCGCGATCTGCTTTCAGCCTATACCCGCATCTTCAACGGCACCGACGAAACAAAGCGGCGCGAAGCGATCCGCACCTGGGCTCATTATGAAAGCACCTGCTCGGTCCTCGTACCGCATGCCGAAACCAGTCAGGTGATCGAAGATGATAGGCACCGCACCGGCCTTTCCCTGATCGAAGCCCATTATTTCCGCAACAATCTGTTTGTACCCGATAGCAAGCTGCTCGATAACGCCGATCGCATCCGTCATATACCCGGCGTCATCGTGCAAGGGCGCTATGATATGATTTGCCCCATCGCCACCGCGCACGAACTGCATAAACGCTGGCCGGAAGCTGAATATTACGTCATTCCCGACGCTGGCCATTCGGCGCTCGAACCCGGCATCCGTTCGGCGCTGATCGAGGCGACCGAGAAATTTAAAAATATAAAAGATTAGTTCGGCGCCGCCGTGCGCGGGAAAAACTTCGCCGCCGCGCGCCCCCATAAAAGGTTAAGCGCCAACCCGCCGATGACCAATCCGGCGGCGGCCAGCTTCCATAAAGGCAGCGGCTCACTGAGCAACCAGGCGGATGCCCCCATACCAAACACCGGCACGAGCAGAGCCATCGGTGCAACCGTGGCTGCCGGATGCCGCATGAGCAGCCCGCCCCAGATTGTGTAACCGAACAAGCTGTTGCCCACCGCCTGCCATAAAACACCGAGCCACGTCGTCACATGCGCATGGGTAATGCCCGATGCGATCGTATTCCAACTCTCAAAACAGAATGTGAGCGCCAACAAAGCCGGAAGAGAAAACAGGCTCGACCACACCACATAGGCGAACATACTCATGTTCCCTGCCTTCTTGTTCACGACATTGCCGGCACCCCAGCAGGATGCAGCACCCAGCGTCAGTGCCAATCCTTTAACGGTGGTCTCACTATCGGTATGAAGACCGATCAGCACGATACCAACTACCGCGCATAGAAGTGCTACGCATTGATAGGGCTTTATCTTGTCTTTGGCGAACAGCATGGAAAGGCCGATCGTGACGAACACTTGCGTCTGCATCACAAGCGAAGCAAGGCCCGGCGATATGCCATTCTGTACGGCGATATAAAGAAGCCCAAACTGCCCGGCGCCGATCAAAAGCCCATAGGCGGCAAGATTGCCCCATCCTGTTTTAGGTCGCGGCACAAAGAATATTGCCGGTAACAGAACGAAGAAAAAGCGGATCGTCGCGAACAACAGCGGCGGCATATCCGCCAGCACCGCTTTGATAACGACGAAATTGGAACCCCAGATCGCCACAACGATCAGGGCCAACAGCATATCGCGAAAAGGTAAATGTTCGTGGCGCACGTTATTGCCGCGCAAAATCCCGCGCAAAATAGGTCAGGATCATATCGGCGCCCGCGCGTTTGATGGCGCCGAGCGTTTCCTGCACCACGCGCTTTTCATCAATCGCACCGGCGGCAGCGGCGAATTTGATCATCGCATATTCACCGCTCACTTGATAGGCGGCCAGCGGCAATAATGTCTGCTCGCGCAAGCGAGCCAGCACATCGAGATAGGCCAGCGCCGGCTTCACCATAAGAATATCGGCGCCTTCTTCCTCATCCAGCGCGGATTCACGCAAGGCTTCGCGCGCATTCATTGGGTCCATCTGATAGGCCTTGCGGTCGCCTTTCAGATCGCATCCTGCTGCAGCGCGGAATGGACCGTAAAAAGCCGAAGCGAATTTCGAGGAATAAGACATGATCGGAATATCGGAATAACCGTTTTGATCAAGCGCCGTGCGGATCGCCTTCACTTGCCCATCCATCATGGCCGAGGGAGCCACCATATCGGCGCCTGCTTCGACGGCGGCCACAGCTTGCCGCGCCAGATTGGCGATGGTCTCGTCATTGGCGACATGGCCGTCTTCGATCACGCCGCAATGGCCGTGATCGGTATATTCGCAGAAACAAATATCGGCGATGATCGCCATTTCCGGCGCTGCGTCCTTGGCACGCTCGATCATACGCGAAATCAGCCCATCGGCTTTCCATGAATCGCTGCCGGTCGAATCCTTTTGGTGCGAAACGCCGAACAGCATCACAGCGCCGATGCCTTCGCCGGCAATGGCTTTCATTTCCGCCGCCAGTTTTTTCTCCGGAATACGGTTGATGCCCGGCATGGTCGGGATCGGCTGGGCGTCCTCGATCCCCTCCTCGATAAAAACCGGATAAATCAGATCGTGGATATCGACCGCGGTTTCGCGTACCAGGCGGCGCAGATTTTCGCTTTTGCGCAAACGGCGCATGCGTTGCGTGATCGAAGGCGCATCGGCGGCTTGATCTGCGGCCTGTTTACGCCGTGCGAAGGGGGCGATGTTGCTCGAATTGCTCATAGTGCTCAGAAGCCCATTTCCAATAAAGGGCGGGGCGATGTTCGCGCCGATTGGGCGATCTTACAAGAAAAAACGCCGCATCCCGAAGGATGCGGCGCCAAGTTTCTTAATATGACACTTACTTAACCGGGATTATTCCGGCTTGTTAAACACGATCTCCGCGCGGCGGTTTTGTGCTTCGCGGATCTGGTCGGCTGTCGGCACCAGGAGACCGTTCTTGCCTACGCCAAGAGCTGTAACCTCTTGAACATTGACGCCCAGCTTCTGGAGCTGGTTCTTAACGGCCGCGGCGCGGCGTTCAGACAGTTTTTGGTTGTAAGGGTTTGTACCCATCGTGTCGGTGTGACCCGTCACGACGATACGAACATAACCACCCTTCTTGAAGTCCTGCGCGGCCGAAGCGATGATGCGCTGAGCTTCCGCTGTCAGATCCGACTTGTCGAAGTCGAAGAACACCATGTAGCTCTGCGGCACGGGAGCCGGAGCAGTAGCAGGTGCCGGAGCCGGAGCCGGTGCGGGAGCCGGAGCAGGCGCAGCGGCTTCGAGAACCGGCGCGGGACGTTCCGGGGCATGCATCGTATAGCGAACGCCGATCACGATATTGTGCGAGGCATTTTCCAACGAGCGCGTACCGCCAGCCGTGGTCTTCAGGCTCGGATCGGTGGTGCCGATGTAGCGATAGTCGGTGGTGACCGACCAGTTATTCGCGACTTCGTACGAAACGCCGGCGATCGCCTGATAGGCAAATTCCATCGACGAGTCATTCAGCGTACCGCCATTGCTCAGTGTGCCGATATGATCGGTGTCGACCGAAGCCAAACCGATGCCGCCGCCGACATAAGGCGTCCAACGGGTGCCGGTCTGGAAGTCATAAAGCAAGTTGCCCATGACATCGAAGTTATTGAGAACGCCGCTGGTCGCGCCGCTGTTGCCGCTCACTTTGGCAATGTCGGTACGGCTTTCGGACAATTCGCCTTCGGCGCGGATACCGTTCGCCCAGGCATAACCGAGGTTACCGAGAACGCCCCAGCCCATGTCGTACTTGATGGTGTTGTCGCTCGGATTGCCGCTGGCTTTCGCGTCGATCGGGAAAGCACCGATAGCACCGGCGCCAATATACCAACCGGGAATTGTGTCGGCCTTCGCCGGAGCGGCGACAGCCAACAAAGCGATCGCCATAATGGCGAGACAAATCACAGAAATTTTCTTCATAGCACTTTCCTTTTTCAGTACGGGTTGGGTGTAATATAAAAAATTCGAATGGGGGTTTCTACACCAGGAAACTGATTTATTCCAGCTAGTTAACGAATTTTCTTCTAGTCTGGCCCTAAGACTGTTGTCTTTTTGCAACGGAACCGAAACGATCCTTTGTTTTGCAGCTTTTGATAGGGTTTGATATAGAGAGGACGCCAGATGGCCGGATGGCCGCCTGTCACTCATTATCGGGGATTATGGTTAATTTTCACCTTAAAACCCGAAAATGAGTGGCAGGAGGAAAGTCCGGGCTCCAGGTGAAAACGGCGCCGGATAACGTCCGGCGGCCTGTCACTCTTTCTCGCGAGAGAGTACCGGGTTAGGGAAAGTGCCACAGAAAACAAACCGCCTGTTTCTTCGGGAACGGGTAAGGGTGAAAAGGTGCGGTAAGAGCGCACCGCGTTTCCGGTAACGGAAACGGCACGGTAAACCCCGCCGGGAGCAAGACCGAATAGGAACCGCGCAGCATGGCCGTGCTTTCGGGCATACGCATGCGAAGCTTTCCCCGCTTGCGGTTCGGGTTGGTTGCTTGAGGTGTCCGGTAACGGACATCCTAGATGAATGGTCATCACTTGCCTTAACCGGCAAGTACAGAACCCGGCTTACAGGCCATCTGGTATTTTTTGCGAATGTTTATTTGGAGACTAAATTATAAATCGTCACCCGACTTCCATTGCATACCGCTAGATAATTCCCATCAGGAGAGAAAGCCGCACACATTAAAGGGGCAGGGGCTTTTCTCACAATGGAACTAAATTTTTCTACATATACATTATCACTACTAATATCCCATATTCCCAGTTTATCTTCCGCGGTGAATACAATGTCGTCACCTCGTGGATACCACATCATACTTGTAATTGCTTGCATGTCCATTTTTGGTAAAGATTTGATGCAGTTTCCATCTGAGACGCGGAAAACCCGAACAAGGTTTGCCGTATCTTCGTCTTTGTGAAAAGCATACCCTCCTGTCGCAATTTCAGTCCCATCGGGGCTAAAGCTCAAAGCCTTAACGGTTATTGATAAGTTTTTGTCGTAAGCGTTAACCAATTGAACGAGATTGCCTGTGTGAGTACTAAAAATTGCCACCTCTCCCTTCACAGTTCCTAGCGCAACCAAAGCGCCATCTGAAGAAAGCGCTATTGATGACAACCTTGAAATTTTATCTAACGCCAGAGCATGTAGCTCTTCCCATGTTTTTGTTTTGTATACGGCCACTTGTTGTCGATTAATAGCCATTGTGATCATTGCAGCTGTAGTTTTATCCGTACTCACCGCAAAAAAATACGCCCAATTTGCCCGCCAACCAGCATTGGGAGCCGTACCATTGACGTTCTCCAGTAAAACTTTGTGATTGGTGTCCCAAACACCAAAAACGGAACCTTCACTTTGTGACGCACTTCGATCAGGCGGCGTAAGAAGTAAGTTGTCGGCAAGAAACGCAATTGAATTTTCTACGTACGGAGCAAAAATGGCACGATGTAAATTTTCAAGTTGGGTACCATTTACATTCCAGAGCGTTATCTCTTGGCCATATTGGCTATAAGCTGCAAGAGCCTGCCCCTGCGGTGACCACGCTATTCCAGTTATTTCCGATTCAGCAGCGTTGTCTGGAAGTTCAAGTTCGGTATATGCGCGCATTGAAAATGGTAATTTAGAATCGTCTTCAGCTTTTGCTTCAAATGAATTTATTATCAAGCCCATTATAATTAGTATCCCGCTACCTAGCACGATCAGTTTTTTGCTAATTTTTTTATGAGAAAGTCGTCGCTTCGCACATTCCCAATATGTATTGTTTTCCCCCATCATTTCTTCTTTTCCTGCTCCTCCCTAAACCTTCGCGCCCAATCTTCGATATTGGCCTGGCGGCCGCGCGCGACGGCCAAAGTCTGCGGCGGCACTTCCATCGTGATCACGCTGCCGGCGCCTACATAAGCGCCGTCGCCGATCCTGACCGGTGCAACCAGCGCCGAGTTGGAACCGATAAATGTCCCGGCGCCGATATGCGTGTGCTGCTTGCGGAAGCCGTCATAGTTACAGGTGATGGTACCGGCGCCGACATTGGCCTTCGCACCGACGAACGCATCGCCGATGTAAGACAGATGATTGATCTTGGCGCCAGCCGCGACTTCGGTGTTCTTGATTTCGACGAAATTACCGATATGCGCTTCGGCGCCAACCAGCGACCCCGGCCGCAACCGCGCAAAGGGACCGATCAAGGCGCCCTGCTCGATGCGTGTCTGCTCGATATGGCAGAAAGGCCGGATCTCGACCTTGTCGCCGATCTCGACACCGAGCCCGATAAACACATTGGGCCCAATCATCACATCGCGGCCGAATTTCGTATCAGCCGATAGAAAAACCGTTTCCGGATCGGTCAACGTAACGCCATCCATCATCGCCCGGCGGCGCAGGCGTTGCTGCATCAGTTTCTCGGCCTGCGCCTGCTCGGCGCGCGAATTGACGGTGTAGACTTCATCGACCGGCATTTCGGCAACGGCGCAAATGTCCCCGGCCTTGCGGGCCAGCGCGATACAATCGGTCAGATAAAATTCTTTCTTGGAATTATTGTCCTTCAGCTGATCAAGCAGCGGCCATAATTTCTCGGCCGCGAACAGCATGATGCCGCCATTGCACAATCTGATCTTGCGTTGCTCCGGCGTGGCCTCTGCCGTCTCGACGATTTCGGTCAACTGGCCTTTGGCATCGAGAATTAATCTGCCGTTCGATCCCGGATCATCCGGCGTGTAACCTGCAACGACAATCGCAGCGTTGGTCTCGCTCCGCTTGTCCTGCATCGCGCGCAGAGAATCCGCCGTCACCAGCGGCCCGTCGCCGAACAAAACGATCACATCGCCGGAAAAATTTTTCAGTTCATTGCGTGCGGCCTTCACCGCATCGCCGGTGCCGAGCGGTTGCGGCTGGATCACACAGGCATGCGGCGCGATCGAGTGCTCGATCAAATCCATATTCTTGCCGATCACGGCAACGATTTTTTCCGCGGGCAAGGCTGTGCAAGCGTTGACCACATGCTTGATCATCGGCAAGCCCGCAATCGGATGCATCACTTTCGGCAGATCGGAACGCATGCGCGTTCCCATCCCTGCGGCGAGAATGACGCAGACCAGTGGTGTCGCAGTTCCGGAGTTCTCCTTGCTCATGGCGCTTTTTTGCCATAAAGCGCCGCTCTAGTCGATAGCTCGTCTTCATTCCGTAACTTATGGGGGTGGTATGGTTATGCGCATCGCGGCAGCACAAATAAATATAGAGCCCGGCGCCGTCGAAGAAAATACAGCCAAAATGCTGGCCTATATAAAAGAAGCGGTCGATCAACAATCCGACATCGTTGTTTTTCCGGAAATGTCCGATACCGGCTATGACATGCCGGTTATCCTTAAAACCGCCCAATCCTGGGACGGGGAAACCATGGCCGCTCTGCGCGGGGCCGCGCACAGGCACAAAATTAACGTTGTCGCTGGCGTCTCCGAAAGGACGCCGGAAGGCGTCTTCAATTCTGTCGCTGTGATCGACCGCAAGGGCAAAATAATCGGCCGCTACCGCAAAACCCATCTGGTGACCGAGAACCCTACGGCCGAAAACAAATTTCTTGAAGCCGGCGACGCGTTGGAGCTGGTCGAGATCGAGGAAATGAAATGCGGCTTTCTGATTTGCCACGATATCCGCTTTCCGGAACTCGGCACCGTCCTCAAGGAAGCAGGAGCCACGCTTCTCTTCATCCCGGCCGCCTTCCCTCTCTCGCGCTTAAGTCACTGGAAAACGCTGGTAACGGCGCGGGCTATAGAAAATCAACTCTTCGTCGCCGCCTGCAACCGGATCGGCGTCGATACCACGATTACCTTCGGCGGCACCTCGATGATCATCGATCCAGCGGGAACCGTTCTGGCTAAAGCCGGGCCGGATGCCGAAGAATTAGTCATCGCCGATCTTGATCCGGCACGGGTTGAGGCGGTACGTTCGGAAACCAAGCCGTAAAGGCTTATCGCGAACTGCTCTCGCCGGATATTCGATGCCTCAACTGCATGGCCTTATCTTCGACCTCGACGGCACGCTGCTCGACAGCGCGCCAGACCTCCGCCATGCGCTGAACGCGATGCTGGCAGAGTGTGATCGGCCTGCCCTGCCGCTCGATGTCGTGACGCGCATGACCGGCGACGGCATGATGCCGATGATCGAGCGCGCTTTTGAGGCGACCGGCGGCAAGCCGCCCGGTTTCAATTCCTATAACTCCTTCCAGGTTTTTATTAAGCACTATCGCGGCCTCAAGCCCGACCTCGGGCAGATTTATCCCGGCGCACGCGAAGCAATCGAATACTTTCGCAATAAAGGCATCAAAATCGGTCTCTGCACCAACAAACAGGAAGCCGCAACTTTGCGTTTACTCGAAGACCTCGATCTCACCCGCTATTTCACCTTCGTCGCGGGCGGCGACACATTCCCGTTGCACAAACCGCATCCCGATCATGTGCGAGGCGTGATGGCGAAATTAGGGTCAGACACAACAAACAGCGTGATGATCGGCGATAGCCCCAATGATGTCATCGCCGCCAAAGGTGCCGGCATTCCTTCCATCGTCGTCACGCATGGCTATGGCGGCAATTACGAAGAACTCGGCGCCGATCTTATAATTAATGGTTTTAAAGAGCTGAACGCAGCACTGACTAAATTAGGGTTTTAGCTCATCCGCCGTCGCATAATGCCAGTCGGTCAAATGCCCGATGATATCGCCGAAGGCGCTGGTACTGTCGAGCCGTACCGGTAGTTCCGGCAGTTGCGGGCCGAGGCTGGCCAGCCAGATATGGAACGTATCGCGGCCCTGCTCGCCATTTTCCTTTTCCCAGAAACGGTTTTTCTCGCGATCTTTCCATTCGCCGGCAATCATCGTGAAATCGACGCTGCATTTGCGCGCCGGGCCATTATAAACGCCGTAATCCTTGTCATCGATTATTTCCTGGCCGCGATCTTCGCCATTTAAATCGAAGCGACGCTTGCCGTCGAATACGGGTACCTTCACCGTGCAGCTTTGATCGAGCGCCACATGCGCCAGCATCTGCAATAAAGCGGTAACGGGATCGAGCGCGCCGCGTTTCTGCTCATCACTCACGCCCTTTCTGTTCTGATCGGTGTTGGGTGGATTGAATGCAGCCTTGATATCGCCCTTGCCGTCGAAGCTGAGCATGGTGGATTTCGGCTTGTCGCGCCACACATCGAGATTGCGATAGCTGACCGGCACGAAATGATCGCCGCGGATCTTGCCGCTCGATGATATATCGCCGTCCCATTTCAGCACTTTATAAAGATAGTCGGCGGTGCGGGCGTGCAGATGGGTTCTGTAATGACCGCCTTCTTCCTGAAAAAGAATATTGGCGGTCAGAAAATGTATGCCGCCGACATAAATGTCATAGGTGGTCATCACCGGCGGCAATTGCGGGATCGTTTGGCTGGATGAATCTTCGCTATGCCGCACAACAGCCTGCGCGCCAGAGGCAGCGGTTAAAATCAGAACCAAAGACAGTATAAGGAGGCGGCGCATTGTCGGCATTTTCCCTTAAAGAATGGCGGCATTATGTCATTCTGCCGCGATAAATTCCAAGGCTTTGGCGTGCCGCAGAATGACTTCAGCTTCGTCGCTATAGCCTCCACCGGGACGGTGCAAAACCAAGGGGCGGCAGTGTCTGATGGACGATTTTCCGCCTTTAGCCGCCCGAATAACCACGCGCTTCGGCGCCGCTCCGGTTTTCGGAACGATCGGCAAAACCTCAATCGTGCCGAAATCTTTTTTCAGCAGACCCGTAATCTCGTCCTTCCGGTCGCCGCGATGAATGAGTGTCAAAATCCCTGCCGGCTTAAGAACATGCGAGGCATTGCTAATCCATAAAGCGAGATCGCCTTCCTTCCCGGAATTCGCTACCCGCTTTTGTTGCTGTGCCGAAACATCATGCCGGGCTTCATCATGATAGGGCGGATTCATGATCGCGTGATCGAACCGCCCGGCCAGTGCCGCCGGTAACCTCAAAACATCCCCCGCCTGCACGCTGAGATCGCCGGGCAATTTATTGCGCGCGATGTTATCGCGGCACAACAAGCGCAGCTCATCCTGAATTTCAATTCCAGTTATATAAAGACCGGGGACCCTCGCTGCGAGGCACAACATTGCCCCGCCAACGCCGCAACCGAGATCGATAATCTTCTCACTCGCCCGTGCCGGCACGGCGGCGGCCAGCAAAACCGTATCGACGGCAACGCGGTAGCCTTCCGCCGGTTGTTCCAGGGTTAAGCGCCTGTTCAACAGCCCATCGAGCGTTGTTTCATCCGCCGCCACGGGCTGTTTTTCAAGCATGGCATTTTTTGCAGCAGTCATTATACTTGCCTTATAAATCGCATGACATCATCTGCCACCATTATCCCTCTCGAAACCGCCCGGCGCAAGCCGACCGAAGCCGCACTTGATGCGCTGGCGGCGCTTACCGCCGAAGATATGCTTTCCGTTAACCAACTGATCCTTCAGCGCATGGAAAGCCATGTGCCGCTGATCCCGCAATTGGCCGGGCATCTGATCGCAGCGGGCGGCAAGCGCTTGCGTCCGATCCTCACCCTCGCCGCCGCCAAATTGTGCGGTTATCAAGGTCAGCGTCATTGCAAATTGGCCGCCTGCGTCGAATTCATCCATACCGCCACGCTGCTGCATGACGATGTAGTGGATGCTTCCGATCTGCGCCGGGGAGAGCCTTCGGCCAACTCCCTGTTCGGTAATCAGGCCAGCGTTCTGGTCGGCGATTTTCTTTTCAGCCGCGCTTTCCAGCTGATGGTCGAAGACGGCTCGATCGACGTGCTGCGCATTCTCTCTAACGCCTCGGCCATTATCGCCGAAGGCGAAGTGCTGCAGATCAAAACCACCAGCGACAGCACCACCAGCGAACAAGTCTATCTCGAAGTGGTGCGCGCCAAGACGGCGGAACTGTTCGCCGCCGCCTGCCGCCTCGGCGCGGTGGTCAATGGCCGCCCTGCTTCGGAAGAAGAAGCATTGCGCACCTTCGGCCTCAATCTCGGCATCGCCTTTCAGATCGCCGACGATGTTCTGGATTTCGCCGCCGAACCTTCGCAGCTCGGCAAAACCGTCGGCGACGATTTCCGCGAAGGCAAAATCACCCTCCCCCTTATTCTCGCCATTCACCGCGGCAGCGAAGCGGAACGGCAATTCTGGCATCGCGTGCTCGACGAAGGCGATCAGCGCGAAGGGGATCTCGCGCATGCGCAGGATATTCTGCATCGCCATAACGCGCTGCGCGACGCAATCGACCGCGCCAAGCATTACGGTGCCATCGCCCGCGACGCACTCGGCATGTTCCCGGAACATCCGGTCAAGCAGGCCCTGCTCGACATCGTCGATTTTACGGTCGAACGCGGCTTTTAGAACAGTCTTCGTTTCCACGGAATCTTTATAATTGCGCTCCTCTCCCCTTGCGGGAGAGGTTGCAAAAACTTGGACTTACGCAGTAAGTCCTTAGTTTTTGCTGGCGAGGGGTCGTCTCTCAACAAGAAACTGATTTCCTGTTGAACCAACCCCTTAAACGGAAAATTTAGATTTACGCCAGCGGAATATTCAGCAGCACGAACGGTTTTGTTTTAGCCAAAATTTCGGCCAGCCGGTCGCCGAACAAAGGCCCGTTCGCCAATTGCAGGAAATTGATTTCCTGATTGATCATGTTCAGCTCAATAACCACCGGCTGATGTTTTTCATCGATAGCGATATCCCACGAGATCAAACCGATCTCCGGTATCTTGGCATGCAGATCGAAGCATAAGCGCAAAGCTTTTTCGAATGCAGGCACCTCATAGCCTTCAAAAACAACGCCCGTATCGGGATGCCGGTCATAAGAATGAAAATTCTTATCATAGGCTTTGGCAATCAACCGGCCATTTTTAATACCGCATGAAATACCGCCGGCCGCCTGATTATCGACGCGCGAGCCGCGCCGCCCAAAACGCAAAACGGAAACCAGCTCGCGCACGCCTCCCTCTTCCAGCATCGTCATGATGCGGATTGTGTTGACGGAATCCGGCGCCAGCGCCGCCAGCTCGGCACACTGCTTGATCGGTTCCTGAAAAATACATTCTTCATCCGGATGCCGCTTGGCAAAATCGGCAGCCTCAGTGCCGCTCAGAAAAACTACATCCCTGCCGCCGCCGCTATCGAGCGACGGCTTAACGACCACGGAAGGATAAGCAGCCAGCGAGGCAGGATCGGCTTCCTGATAATCCGCCGACAAGAAACGGCCGCAAACGATCCGCCCCAATGTGTACGGAAAAACGCAAGATAGGCGCAGCTTGTCCATATTATTTTTGTCGAGATAAAAAGCCGCCCGCCTAGGCGCATTCAATGCAGCCTCGATATTGGTATAGAATAAATCTTCTGGAACATAATCGTCGCTGACAATGCCGTTGGCCGCTGCATAGGCCCGGTGCCAGCGCGTGTCGTTATAGGAATTCAAAAATTTCTTGCCGAACGAAAAATCCTTTTGCTCCGGCAAGCCTTTGAGAATACCGGCGATCTTGCGTTTGCAATAAATGGAAATGCCGAAATTGGCGCCCCACGCGCTCACGCGCTGGCTGACCGCCTTGGCCAGTTTAAAGGCGCGTTTCGGCAGTGCGGATATCAATCCCTTCATGGGCGGAGAAGACGAGGTAGCCATTATCCAATCGCGAAAAATGTTTAAAATTAATGGCGGTATTAAAGCATAAAACCGCACTCTTTGCTACGGGTGGTTAAAGCCAACCGGATTCATTGCGCCGGACGGCGCCTCTCGCTATAAAGTCCCATTCCACGGCATCCAGGGCTTTGGTGACCAAAATCGGAGAGTAGCTCAGCCTGGTAGAGCACTGCCTTCGGGAGGCAGGGGCCGGAGGTTCGAATCCTCTCTCTCCGACCACTAAGGATGCTTATGCAATAGATAATTATCCGGCGATTTTAATCCGGCGAAAGGCGCTGTTCACAAAAGCAATCCATTTAATATCAATCACGACAAATACGGCTGCAAGAACCAGTATCGCCGGAATTAAATCCAGCGCTGTAATCAAAAGCGCTACGCCATTGCTGTTGCCGTCTTTTGCCAGCACGAACACCGTCGATCCCAAAGAGAAAAGCAAAATAATATGAACTAAATAAATGGGAAACGACATCCGTCCCAGCGCCCGAGCGGCGCGGCCTTGCAATCTTCGGCGCAAAGGTGCGTAACCAACAAAACTCATCATAATAAAGACGGCGCCAATTGTTGATGTGTAGGCGCGCAAAGACTCACCATTGATCGGATTGAGAAAATCGAACATGGCGTAAAAACCAATCGGTTCGCGATAACCTAAAAACACAAGGCTAAGCGCAATAAAAACAATCGCGGTGGTGTGTTTAAGCGTTTTAAAATGCGGCGCATAATAAGCCAGCAAAGTTCCCGCCAAAAAATTGATTAGAAACAGATTGATAAAATGTAGCGATAAAACGCCGAGCACAAGCATCAGCGCGATAAGAGCATCCCGGCCGCGCAGCCATTTGATTAAGGCCGCGAAGGCAAACGCAAGATAACTGCCGATCAATTCAATATGAATGGTCCATAATAAAGGATTGAAGGCATTAACGTCGTGATAGACAGTTTCGCTAAAGCCATTAATTATGGCGGCAAGAAAATTTGGCTCAAACGGCGGAATCATCGAAAAACCAAAACTGGTAAGCCAATCCGAATGGCTAATGGCCCCCGCATCTTCATAGGCATATAAACCGCCGGCGAAAAAAAGCCAGGACAGCATTACGCTTAGAAACACAGGTAAAAAAAGCCGGAACCAGCGCTTCGCTGCACCAATAATTAAAACGCGTTTGTCTCCGGTTTCAAAATAGCGCCTTGTCAGCACATAGCCCGACAAAACGAAAAATACGCTGACGGCGGCGCTGCCATGCAGAAAAGCAAAAAACGGCGTGCCGCGCACCCCATAGCTCGGGTTGCTCAAAACGTCAGGATCAAAACCGAGAAAAAAATGCCACGCCACGACCACCAACGCAGCAAAACCACGCAGGGCTTCCAGCGGTACGTCACGCGACGATTCAGAGGCAACAGGCTGCGCAGAAGACTTTCCAGCAGCGATTCGAGGAAGGGTCATGCAATGTGAGCTTTAGGGGAAAGCACGCCCTGCGGCAATCGAAAGATACCGGAGCCTATTTACGCTACTTTTTACGTATCCCCCACAGCGCGGAGGTCAATGGTTTGGCCTCCGGCAGTCACTAATATCGATTATTCTCTTTAATTTTATGCCCGTCTCTTCCGTTTCGCTGCACAGGCCACGCATTTACAGCCGCACGGTTTTATATAGGCGTCGAAATATTCCTTGCCGTAATCGTAATTGATTTCTTCGCCTTCCCGAATGTTACGAATGGCGCGGATTAAAACTTTATGCTTGCGGGGCATAACGTCCGGATCGGCGTTCGGCCTGCATGCGTGATTTATATAACGGGCGACATTCTTGCGAACCGATCCGTCGATGGTCCAACGGCCATTGAGCTCGAACAGATATTTGTTAGTAACCGCATCATCTTCTTTTTTGCGGCAATCCAGCAGACGCCCCATATAATCGATAATGAGCGTGCCCTTCTTGATCGGCTGCGTGGCAAAAAGCCCCAAGCCCGTACGGGAACGGCCAACACGATAGGGCTTTTCGGCGGATATGGTCGACATGATGCGGCTAGAATCCCTGCATATAAATTTTTCGGCCAATGGCTATATCATTTTGCTTCGTTTTTGAAAGAAAATTCTATCCACAATCCATATCGCTTCCTTATACGAACCCGCCGAGATTTTATCCAACAACTATAAATGCAATCGGGGGTTATCATGACAATAAGAACAACAAACGCGCGCCTCGCCCAAATCGCCGGAAAAGCTTTCGTACTCGGCGCTCTGCTGGTAACGGCGGCAGGCTGCGTATCGGCATCAAACGGCCGTTATGGTCACAACGATTCGTACGCCGCGCCTGCGGGCAGCACCGTGGTGGCGCCTCCCGGCAGCACCGTCGTAATTCAGAACAATGCCGCCACCACGCGGCAAGTTCCCGATTATGACAACAAATGGGATTACGGCCGCATCGGCAACGGTAATTATCACGGCACGCAGGATGACGACGTGCATAATTACTGATTAAACCGCAAATCCGCTGCTTTTATCGCATTAACCAAAGCTGTTGCTCGTTGACTTTATGAGCCAGCTAAGGATAATCAGCGCCCGTATTAGAATATTGTTTTACGGGTAGTGGGGCCAGCTATATGCCGCTTAACATTGTCTTTGGAAAAGAAATTTACAATCAGAAACGGCCTTCCGTTGCGGCAACCGAACCGCTTCACAAAATAATAAAAAATCTCGAATTCGGATCCGCCGCCCAATTAATCGAGTTGATCGAACAATCAGCGCATACCGCCATGCCAATGGAAGGCGAAATGATGCGTGATGGCTGGTTCGCCAGATATAGCGAACGCGGCTCGCTCGGAGCGCGGAGCGAATCCGCCACTTTCTTGCCGGAAGGAGGCCGCAAATTCGATGCGGAAAATTTTGTAAACGGTCCGCTGCAAGACATTGAGCAGTATTATAACGATCATAAAGCTCCCACCATTATCCGGGTAACGCCCCTCACGCCTGATCTCGATCGGATTATGGCCGAAAGAGGTTTCACGCTCGAACGCACAAGCCTTTCCGTTATCGCCCCTATGGATAAAGCCGAAAAGGATCCGAATATCTCGATCTTCGGAAATCTGGTTCCGGAATGGTTCGACAACTTCTTGAAATTCGGCGGTTATCAAGATCGGCGAGCGATACATCAGCATATCTTGCCACACATCAGCGTACCTCATGCTCATTTCTTACTGAAAGATGCGGAAGGCCACCCAGCTTCCTGCGGATCGGCGGCATTGTACGAAAAAAGCCTGGAGCTTTATAACGGGGCCACCAATCCCGAAATGCGCAAACAAGGCTATGCAGCCAGAATGTCGGCTAGCCGCCTGGCTTGGGGCAAAGCTCGAGGTGCCGTGTTTGCCCATGCGCAAGTATGGGCGCAAAACCCGGACAGTTTCCGGTCATTGCGAAGGGTCGGCTTTGTCGAATGCTATTCCTATCAGCAATGGAAAAAACCTTTTAATCCCGACGCAGCCCCGCATTAAATAATAGATATTTTATAGCGCCCGCGCCGATCATCCATCTTTCATAATAAGAAAAGCGGGAGCTTCTATGGCGCGCAAACTGGCGTGGAAATGGCGCATTCTTTTGGGCATAGCAGCGGTACTGGTTGTTATCCTGATCGTGGTGCGCCTTTATCTCGGCGTCTGGCTGCTGAATTATGTTAACGGCGTGCTGGGCCACATCCAAGGCTATCAAGGCTCGGTCGAAAGCATCAATATCGATCTTTACCGTGGCGCCTATCGCATCAACAAACTGGTGCTTAATAAAAAAGAAGGCGCTATCCCTACGCCCTTCATTGCGATCCAAACCGCCGATCTCTCGCTGCAATGGGGCGCGCTGTTCGACGGCCGCATCGTTTCCAACATCACGCTGACCAAGCCGGTGATCAATTTCGCCGTCAATAAATCCGCCAGCCAGAACGGCGCCGATGTCGATTGGACCAAGCCGATCAAGGATCTGATGCCGATCGATATCAACCGCGTTGCTTTCGAAGATGGCAGCGTCGCCTATAAAGACTTTTCTTCCACGCCGCAGGTGGATGTTTTTATCCACCATATGGATGGCGAAGTGCAGAATCTACGCAATGTGCAATCGGCGGGCGAGCCCCTGCCCTCGCCCATCGATATCAAAGGTTCTTCGATAGGCGACGGCACCCTTAAGATTCACGGCCGCCTGAATATCCTCAAACCAACGCCGGATATGAATATTCTCATGTCTCTGGAAAACGTGAACCTACCCGCGCTCAATAATTACAGCGAGGCCTATGCCGCCTTCGATTTCAAGCAGGGTAATTTCGGCCTCTATTCCCAACTGGTCATCAAGGACAGCCAGGTCAGCGGTTATGTCAAACCAATGGCCACCAATCTTTCAGTCGATATTCTGAAATCCGCCAACCCGATTCAAATCGCATGGGATACGACCGTGGCGGCGATCCTCAAGATCTTCACCAATATCTCGAAGGATCAATTCGCCACCCGCGTCGATCTGCAAGGCAATCTCAACAATATCGATACCAATACCTGGTCGATGATCGGCGGAATTTTAAAGAATGCCTTCATCAACGCAATGAGCAAAGGCTTCGACGAAACCGGCAGCCAGGATTTACTGAAACCCGAAACGCCGCCGGAAAAATAGTTTTACAATTTCGTCCGATTGAGCGTTTCCATGCAAAATACGCCACGATCTTTACCTCCATTGAATAAAAGATAAGTTCGAATTATCGTTGCCGCATGTCCCAACGCTTCATCATCATCAGCGCGATTAACGATTACTATTTCCCGCTGCTTCTGGACCTGCTGCGTTCGCTGCGCGATTGCGAGAGCGATTGTCTTTTCAATATTGGAATTTTCGATATCGGCCTCAGCGAACATAACCGCCAGCAGCTTTCCGCTTTCGATGTCACAATCAAAAAACCGGGCGCCGACATCGATTATCCCGGCCGCGTGCAATGGGAACAACAGGCGACCTATTTCCGCGCCCTCACTGTACGGCCTTTCCTGCGCGATTATTTTCCCGGCTACGACGCCTATATGTGGATCGACGCCGACGCCTGGGTGCAAACGCCGGAAGCACTCGATGTCATGCTGCCGGCGGCAGCGAAAGACAAAAATATTTATCTCGCGCCGGAATTCGATTTTGCCTATCCCGCGTCAATGCAAGGCGGTCCCTTCTGGCAAGTCTGGTTCGAGTCTTTCAAGAACTGCTTTCCCGGCGATGTTGCGAATTTCATGTGCCTGCGCCCGGTTTTTAACACGGCCGTTTTTGCGCTGTCGGCCGATGCGCCGCACTGGCAGCGCTGGCGCGAAATATTAAGCGAAGCTTTGGGCAGCCTGCCGGAAGTTTCGCAAAAGCATTTCATTATCGAGCTACTGTCGATGAATGTCGGGATTTATCGCGACAATCTCGGCGTGCAGATCATGCCGGCCGAATATAATTGGATGACGCCGTTCGGCCTGCCGGCCTATGACGAAGCGCAACAACTTTATGTACGCCCCTCCCTGCCGCACCGGCCGATCTCAATCCTGCATCTGGCAGCGCAGATCAAAAACACCAGCCAAACAATCCGCACGACCGAAGGCAAAATCATCGAACGACCCCTTACCTATTCGGCCATCCTGGCCGAAAAAAGCCGCCGCGCCTCGTAAAGAAGCTATAAATACGCCCGTCGATAAAGGCATAATAACGCTTTCAAACGGCCATAGTTCGGACGTATTTTTTGATGAGTGTGTAAACGTATCGGCATCAGGGGGAAACCATGCAGGCAAACAAAAATAATATGAAACGCTTCGCGCGCGTGGCTGGCACATGCGCAACGCTCGGCCTGGCCGCAGTTTTAATGGCAGGCTGCGTTGCCTATGAACCTGCACCTGCTTACGCACCTGCGCCGGCAGCCTATGGTTATTACGGCGCACAGCCCTGCTGCTATGCCTATCCGGCCTATTACGGGCCTCCCGTCTCGGTCGGGGTCGGCTTTGGCGGCGGCCGCCGTTACTGG
>OLLY01000136.1_pt1 | contig 30840 bp, 34 predicted proteins | sample 1604681 | NCBI WGS metagenome assembly OLLY01 (sample SAMEA104055725, study PRJEB20765) | soil metagenome | biome: Arctic tundra; feature: Polygonal ground; material: soil | place: USA | collected 2011-09 | depth 0-0.5 m | reverse complement strand
GAGAGCCAGCGGCAGGTGCGTCAACTCGCCCACGCCATCGACGCCGCTGATCAGATAAACCGAAACCGACTCATCGCCTTGCCGCGCATCGAGCGCGCGCGCTTCTGTCGATAAGACGGCCAGCGCCAATAGAATAAAGAGGAGTATGTGGATTGGCTTTGCCACTTTTAATTCATCCTTTCGACTTTATATATCATGCAATAGACTATTCTAAACCGAAGCGCAAAACGCGATAAAAAGCGGAGGGAACCATGAGCGATGCACCGGCGGGAATTTACGAAGAAACCAGTTGGCTTACGGGCCAATTGCTGATTGCGATGCCGAATATGCCGGATCCGCGCTTCGCCCGTTCGGTTATCTATATATGCTCGCATGGTCCCAATGGCGCGATGGGATTAGTCCTTAATCGCCTTTATGGAGAAGTGAATTTTCGCGGCTTGCTTAAACAACTCAATGTCAAAGCTTCGGCGGAGACGCCGGATATTCCTGTGCATTACGGCGGCCCCGTTGAAACCGGCCGCGGTTTCGTTTTGCATTCATCCGATTATCTGCGCGAAGGCACGATGCGCATCGACGATCATGTTTCGCTAAGCGCGACGGTCGATATTCTACAAACCCTTTCCGAAGGCGGCGGTCCTGCGCGCGCCTTGATGACGCTTGGCTATACCGGTTGGGGCGCCGGACAGCTGGATGCCGAAATGCAGGCTAATGGCTGGCTGACGGCGGCGGCCGACGATAATATTTTGTTCGATCGCGAGGTTGAAACGAAATGGGATCGCGCGCTCGGCAAAATCGGCATCACGCCGATGACGCTGTCGGGCGTCGCCGGGCATGCGTAAGAAACAATTATTTTTTCTGCCGTCTGACTTCGTAAAGCGCGATAGCTGCGGCGTTTGAAACATTCAGGCTGCCGATCGCGCCGCCGGTGGGCAGGCGCGCAAGTTCGTCGCATTTTTTGCGCGTGAGCTGGCGCAAGCCTTCGCCTTCGGCGCCAAGAAATAAAGCAGTGCGGCCCGACAGATCGCATTCGCTGAGATCGCGTTTGCCTTCTTCGGCGAGACCCACACACCAATATCCCGCTTGCTGTAATTCCTCGATCGCACGGGCGAGATTGACGATATGCACCAGGGGCACATGTTCGATGGCGCCCGAAGCCGATTTGGCCAGCACGCCGGTAAGGCCGGGTGCGTTGCGTTCGGTCATGATGACGGCGCCGGCGCCAAAGGCCGCGGCCGAACGCGCAATTGCTCCGACATTATGCGGATCGGTCACCTGATCGAGGGCGATGACAAGATCCGGCGGTTGGTCGGCATCGATAATTTCATGCAAGTCACGCTCGGGCAGGACGGCGGCTTCCACGACGATGCCTTGATGCACACTGCCGGGCGGCAGCATGCGATCGAGTTCGGCGCGCTCGATAAGTTTCGGCACGGGGCGGGAAAGTTTCAGGCGCTGCGCTTCATCGAGTGTTTTCTGCAAAGCGCCGCTGCCGGATTCGGTCAGCCATGAATTGATGCAGCGCCTTTTAGGGTTAAGCCAGGCTTCGCGTACGGCATGCAGGCCCCATAGCAAAATGCCTTCGCGGTGAGGCAGGTTTTCACGCCGTGCCGGAGCAGGGACGCGCTGCCGTTTTTTATCATGTCGAGCCGGAGTAGAGGCGTATTGCGGTTTTTTATCATATCGCGCCGAGGGAGAGCCGTGATGTGGCTTTTTATCGTACCTTCTCAAGCCAGAGGCATATTGTGGTTTTTTGTCGAACCGTGCCGGAGTAGAGACATCTTGCGGTTTTTTATCATGTCGCGCCGGGGCAGAGGCGTGATGCGGTTTTTTATCGTACCTTCTCAAGCCAGAGGCATATTGTGGTTTTTTATCGAACCGTGCCGGAGCAGAGGCATCTTGCGGTTTTTTACCATATCGTGCCGGGGCAGAGCCGTGTTGCGGCTTTTTATCATGTCGTGCAAAGGGGCGTTTATGCTTTGGTTTATTTTTCATATCGTTTTTCATAAGGGACAGATGCCTATTATTTAGGTGCTAGTAATTAAGGAAATTAGTCGATATTTTGCCAAACTCCTAATAGCTAGTAGCCCGTATCTGGCGGTTATGGAAGGGTGGCCGAGTGGTTAATGGCAGCAGACTGTAAATCTGCCCGCGCGAGCGTACGGCGGTTCGAATCCGCCCCCTTCCACCAGCCTTCGCGAACGCAGTGAGTGAAGGTTGCCACGCCGAAGCCCAAAGGGCGAAGGCGGGCTCTCGCGGCTTGCGTTCGCTACGGCTTGGCAAGCCAGGTCATCAAAAAGCCCCTATCGGCTGGAATTAGGAAGCCGTTTCTGCTATGTTTAATTATCGATTGTAGAGAGAGGAGCTTGCCATGCGTTCTTTGATTTTCTGCCTTGCCCTGTTGGCCCTGATAGCTTTCGCGCCTTCGGCCTTTGCGCTGACGATCGACAATGAAAGCGGATTGAACGCCGACGGTACGGCCAAATTTTCCGATCCCGACGATAACAAGCCGGGCTTTATGACGGGGGCGACCAATGCGCCGTCATCTTCGCTACCTTCCTCAAGCATGGATTTATCGCAGGGCAATAGTCCGCACATGAATTTCACGGTCGATCACGCGGGTGGCGGCAACTCGCAGAAAGACGCCTTCGATGAGGCATACGGCAGCAAATAGTTTTCGGATTTTACGAAGGCTTAGTTCAGGCTGCCGCTATCCTGCAGATCGACCAGGAATTCCACGGCTTGCTGGAAATCGCCGCGTTTGATTTCTTCGAAAGCGCCGACATTGAATTTCATTTCCAGCAAACGATGCAGGCTATTGCTTGAGAGTTTCTGCGTGTGAGAGAGATAGGCGATCAGCGCCTTGATCGAAATCAGTTCGTTACGGTCGAGACGGTCATTGGCAGCATAAGAGGTTTTTCCCTGCGCCTGTTTTTTCAACGAATCCACAAGCTCGTCGGTCTGTTGTTCGATCTCGCCGAACCAGTTGGTTGAATCTATCTTCGACATAATCCGTATCCGTAAAAATTAGTTAGCGAAATCGATCTGGTTCAAAGCGTCGAGCGCGTTCTGTAAACGGCTTTCCTCGTCGTAATTAAAAATATCGTTCTTGATCTGCGCCAGCCGTTCGAGGGTCAGCAATAAATCGAACGCCTGCGTATTACCGTAACGTGTGACCATGTCCTCATAAGTGACCTTGTTCATGGCGCGATCCATTAGGCGGCATCCTGAATGCGGATCGCATTGGCGAGACGGGTCTCAGGATCCATCTCCGCCATCTGCCAGGAAGCGATATTGGCCGTTTTCTCGATTTCGGCGAGGCAGTGATAGGCAACCACGCCGCCGAATTTCACTTCCATTTCAGAAAAACTAAGCATCAAAATCACCCTCTAAAATAAGAAAACGATCAATAATTGCTTCCAATGACTGGACTATAAAAGTTGGGAGGGATGAAAACAATTAAATTCGTCTTTTGATATAACAATATTTATCGTGAAACTAAATATTTCGTCTTGTACTGGCAAAAATTTGTTTATAATGACAACTTATTACCAAATATAGGTATTATATGGCTTGTCGCCATTAATAAGAATTTGTGCTTTTGATGCAATATAATTACGTGTTATAGGGAATTCATGCTTACACCACGTCAGATCAGAGCTGCCAGAGCCCTTTTAGGATGGGAAGCCACCGAGCTTGGCAAACGTACCGCGCTTAGCCGCGAGACTATTGCCAACATCGAGTCTGGCCGTACTCATGCGCGCGAAGATTCGCTTGAGCGAATTGCCAAGGCATTCGATGAAAGCGGCGTTCAATTTACCGACAATGAAGGCGTCCGCCTTAAACCGGCGACCGTCGATATTCTGACCGGCCGCGAAGGCCTGCAAAAGTTTTTCGATTACGTTCACGAATACGCCCAAAAGCATGGCGGCACGATCATGATGTTCGGGATTGATGAAACGACCTTCATCGCCACCATTACTCCCGAATTCTCGCAGAGTTATCTGAAGCGCATGACAGAAGTTTCGCAAAAGCGTGGCGATTTAGAAGTTCTGGCCATTATCTGTGAAGGCGATACAAATTTTTGTGCTTCCGCTTACAATCAATATCGTTGGATATCGAAAGAGATATTCCAAGCCGTTCCTTTTTATATCTTCGGCGAAACGCTCGCGATTATGGATTTCGACACTACGCCGGGGCCGACCATTATGTTGCTCAAGTCGCGTGCTATCACGAATGCTTACCGCAAGCAGTTCCAGACTTTCTGGAAAATGGCATATGCGCCACCCTCGACGAACAAGGTGGGAGGAGCATGAGCGCCATTCTCGATCTTGCTTCTGCCGGAAGCGCGTTAGCCAATAACACCGGTCCTTCCGACGTTTTGTTCGTTACTGAATGCTCGCCTTGGGGAAAGATCGGTTATGACGCTGTCTCTGCGGCTTTTCCCTCGGTCCGACCTGTCTATTGGTCACCTGGTACACCAAAGCCGGATCTCAGCGATTGGTACGGCGATTGGGTCATTTGTTTTAAGGCGGATCTCATTCTTCCGCGCGCTACGCTTGAACGCGCCAAGAAGGGCGCCATTAATTTTCATCCAAGCCCGCCCAAATATCGTGGGATCGGCGGTTATTGGTGGGCTCTCCATAACGAAGACGATATTTTCGGAGTGACCTGCCATCATATGGATGAACGCATCGATCATGGCCCCATCATTGCTACGGAAAGCTTTCCGGTCTGGGCGGGAGATACGGTGGAAAGTCTTAAGCATAGGGCGGCTCTTTATTCGCTGGCGCTTTTAAATGAGACGCTAAATCGTATCCTTGAAGGAAAGCCGCTGATGCCATGCGATGTGCAATGGAAGCAGCATCTTTATACGTATCAAGAACTCGCAGCCGCTCAACGTGTTCCTGCGATGAATTCGGCCCTGAACGCTTTGAAAGCAGTTGCAAAGCAAGATTTCGGCGTGACTTTAGAGCAAGATCAAAAACGTATCGCAACAAGAGGCCGGAACGTTGCGTAGAGGCTGGCTGTACAGCTGACGGCGCTTTTTTAATTGACCTTTACTTCTTCTCCTCATCCGGTCCGGCGCTTTGGGCCATGACTTGCAGGGCGTCGGCGAGTTCGGGGCGTTTGCGCATGACGGCGGCTTCGCCTTCGTGAATGGCTTCTTCGGTGCGGTCGAATTCGAGCAATCCCAAATGGCCGAGGCGCGGCGCTATATGCACGTCGGGCGGATCGCCGGCGAGACGGGAGCGCGTGATACGGTCCTGCATGATATTGAGCGATGCCGTCATGACACCGAATATGCTCGGTCCGTCATAATCGCGGCGGAATACGCGGCGCGCGAGATTATCCATCAATGACAGTTTTTCCTGATTGTCGGTTTCTTCCAGCATCTGCATCAGATCGAAACCGTAAGCGGCCGGGATATTGGTGCCGGGGCGCCGCGCCTTGCCGATGATGTCGGCGTTCAAATTGATCGCGATCACCATATCGGCGCCGAGCGCGCGGCAGGCTGCGACCGGCAACGGGCTCACCAGAGCACCGTCGGCCAGCCAGCGATTTTCGATTTTCACCGGCGGAAAAATGCCGGGCAGTGAAAAGGAGGCGCGCATCGCCTCGACCAGATCGCCTTTCTGCAGCCAGATTTCGTGGCCGGTGACCAGATCGGTCGTTACCGCCGCATAGGGTATTTTAAAATCTTCGATATTTTTGAAGCCGATATATTTGCGCATCTCATCGACCAGCTTGTTGCCGCCGATCAATCCGCCCGAGCGCAGGCGCATATCGAGATAGCCGACGATCTTGCGCTTGTTCAGAGATCGCGCCCATTCCTCGAGCTCGTCGAGCTTGCCGGCCAGATAGCAGCCCCCGGCCAGGGCGCCGACCGAACAGCCGGTGATGACATCGAATTCGAAACCGAGTTTCTTAAGAGCCTTGATAGCACCTATATGCGCCCAGCCGCGGGCCATGCCACTCGACATCGCGAGGCCGATTTTGCGCCTGGTAGGGGAAGAAGGCTGGGCCATTTGCTCGTCAGGCATCGATTTTTCGTCCTTAATTTTGGCAAGATTGAGGGCTTCAAAAAGCTGCGCCAGAGCCTATGATAGGGGTTAAATCTTACTCTTCGTTTAACCGGTTGGAAACGTGTCGGAAACTTCGATCAAGCGCGATTTTACAGTGGTTCCAGAGCCCGTGCAGGCACCTGCAGCGGCGGCTAACCTTACTTTGCTGCAACGCGGCAAGCCGGAAAAAACCAGCGTGCTGATGAAACGGCTCTATAAAAATTATATCCGCTATCATCTTTCCAGCTTCATTACGGCTTCGCTTCTCATGGCGATGGCCGGAGCGATGTCGGGCTTATTCACCTACGAACTGAAGCCTATCGTCAACGACATGGCAGACCATCGCGGCCTCTGGCATTTGATGCGCGGCTCGCTGATCGTGATCGCGATTTTTGTTACGCGGGGCGTGACGACCTATTTCCATACCGTCATCATGAACAAGACCGGCCAGCGCATCGTCACCGACGTGCAGCAGGAAATGTATCGGCACCTGCTGGGCGCCGACATGGCTTTTTTTCACGCCAATCCATCCGGCAATCTAATCGCGCGCGTCATGTGGGATGTCGGCCTGATGCGGCAGGCGGTCGGCGAATGTCTGACCACCTCGATCCGCGGCACCATGCAGCTCGCATTTTTGGTTGCCGTTATGTTCGTGCAGGATTGGCGGCTTTCGCTTGTTACCTTTGCCGTGTTTCCGTTGTCGGCTTTTTACGTTGCGCGCACCGGCCGGCGCATGCGCAAGATCACAACGAATACGCAAACCGTTGCCGCCGATTTTACATCGCTGCTGAGCCAGACTTTCCAGGGCGTACGCCATATCAAAGCCTATGATATGGAGACTATGGAAGAAGGCCATGCGCGCGGCATGACGGAGAAAATTTACGATCTTTCGGTCAAAGGCTATCGCCTCACGGCGCTTACCAGCCCGATCATGGAATTTCTCAGCAGCATCGCCGTTGGTGCCGTGTTCATGTATGGCGGCTGGCAGGTCGATCAGGGTATTACATCGATCGGCGCCTTGATGTCTTTCATCGCTTCTTTCATCCTTGCTTACGATCCGATGAAGCGTATGGCCAAGGTCAATGCGCAATATCAATCGGGCCTGGCCGCGGCCGAGCGCGTGTTCGATTTGCTCGATATCGAACCCCGTATCGTCGACAAGCCGGATGCGCGCGCGCTGGATGTGAAAGATTATACGGTCGGTATCGACAATGTGACCTTCCGCTATATCGACGGCACGCTGGCGCTCGACGGCGTGACGATCCGCGTGCCGCATGGCAAGACGGTTGCTATCGTCGGGCCTTCCGGCGCCGGTAAATCGACGATCATCAATTTAATTCCGCGATTTTACGATGTGCCGTCGGGCCGCATTACAATCGGCGGCAGCGATGTGCGCGACGTGACGATGACAAGCCTGCGCCGTCATATCGCCCTGGTCAGCCAGGAAACCGCTTTGTTCGACGAGACCGTGCGCACCAATATCGCCTATGGCAAACCAGGCGCAAGTGTTCAGGAAATCGAAGCCGCGGCCGAGGCCGCCTTTGCCGACGATTTCATCCGCAAATTGCCGCAAGGCTATGACACGGTGGTAGGCGAGCATGGCGTCAAGCTTTCGGGCGGCCAGCGCCAGCGCATTGCCATTGCCCGCGCGATGTTGCGCAATGCACCGATATTGCTGCTCGATGAAGCGACATCGTCGCTCGATAATGAATCCGAGCGCGCGGTGCAGGCGGCTTTGAAGCGTTTGCAGCAGGGACGCACGACCATCGTCGTCGCCCATCGGCTGTCGACGATTGCCGATGCCGATCTGATCGTGGTGCTGGAGCATGGCAAGGTCGTCGAACAAGGCACGCATGAAACATTGCTGGGCAAGGGCGGCGTTTATGCGCGCCTGCAGGCGGAATTGGGTTAGCAGATGGCCAGTGGACATTTAATACGCCGCACGGGCGGCTGGATTTTGATGCTGGTGCTGGCCTATGGGGCTTTTTGCATTGCGCTCGGCATCAAACAAAAAGACCTGATGTATTTTCCCGATCCGGCGCCGTTTGTGCCAAGCGAATGGGCGCTCAAGGAATTACAGCCTTTACACCTCACTACGCGCGACGGGCTTGAGTTGGTCAGCTGGTACCGGCCGCCGTTGAAGGCCGGCAAATTCACGATCGTATTTTTTCAGGGTAACGCCGGGCATCTTGGCTATCGCAATTATAAAGTGCGGCCGTGGCTCGATGCCGGGTATGGCGTGCTGATGGTGGGCTATCGCGGCTTCGGCAATCCGGGCAAGCCGTCCGAGCAGGGATTCTATAACGATGCGCGCGCGGCGCTTGATGCGCTGAAAGCCAAGAAGGTGCCGGAGCAAAATATCGTGCTTTATGGGGAATCGATGGGCACCGGCGTCGCCGTGGAAATGGCGACGGAGTACCACGCCGCCGGCCTTCTTCTGGAATCGCCTTACACCTCCGTGCCGGATGTCGGCGCCGATCGTTATCCTCTGGTGCCGGTGCGCATGCTGGTTACGGATAAATACGACTCTCTCGCCAAGATCAAAGACGTGCATATGCCGCTATTGCTGATGCATGGCGAGAGAGACCACGTGGTGCCGGTGAAGTTCGGCAGGCAGCTATTCGAGGCAGCCAACGAGCCGAAACAGGCCGAATGGGTGCCCGATGCCGGTCATAACGATGTCTATAATATGCGCACACAGCAACTGGTGCTGAGCTTCATCGGCAAGCTGGCGGCGAAAAAAGAAGCGCCTTGATCACTCGCGATAGATGCATTGTCCGGTCGCATTGCCGGTGTAATTGATCAGTATGGTGTGCGTGCTGGGATCGGGCGTCGGGCAGTTAATCTGGCCGAGGGTGATCATATATCTGCTGGCGCTTTCGATGACGGTGCCGACATGCGGCGGCAAGATGACAGGATCACACACGGCAACGACGCGCAGCGTGAGGCCGTTGGGGTTGCCGGCAAAGAGAAACTGTACTTGCGAACGAATGCCGGTGTCGAAAGCAAAGGGCGGCCCGACAAAGGGATTGGTCGGAGGCGCATCGGTTTGTAATACGCCGTTGGCACCCATATGGCACCGGGACGGGATCTGGTCGGCTGCAAGGCCAATGGCATGATTGACGACATAAAGATCGGTCGAGCCCCACTGGTATTTGGGCAGCACCACCAATTTCATAGTTAATGACAGAATGCGCCGGAGCGCAGGATCGGGGGTGGCGGGGGGATCGGGAGTCTGGATTACTTGTGTTTGCCCGTATGGTGTTGTGTCTCCATTCGCGGGTCCCCCGACCGCTGGCGGCGTTGACGTTGAAGAAGAAGCGTCCGTATTATCGGTGCTGTCTGTTGCCGGTGCTGCTGGTGATGGCGAAGAAGTGGTCAGCGCTGGCGGTGCGGCCGCAGGCGTAGGAGCAGCAGGTGCTATTCCAAGATTGGAAGATGAATTATCGGAGCTATTATCGTCAGGCAGTAGCACATTGCCGGCTGCATAACCCGATTGGGAGAGCAGACCCGAAGCCAGAATTCCAAAAATTACGGCGCGGCGTAATAGACGCATGCAAGCACCCGCTTGACGGCAACCGTCAGTTTTCATTCAATGAAGCTTGAGCGAAGCTGGTTAACAAAGGGCTAATTTAGCGCTTTACCTTGGAACTGAAGGAAAATCTCATTGTCATGACAGGCGATTCAATTCACAAAATCCTGCTGCTGTTGGTTCTTGCCATTCTGATCGGCACGGGGATTTTTCTATGGGGAGCGCCGCAATCTTCGGGGCCGGTTTTTCCGCACGATACGATGATCATCCAGCGCGCCGACGGAAAGCAGCTTCCTTTCAATATCGAGATCGCCTCGACCCCGGCGCAGACCCAATATGGTTTGATGTTCCGCCGCTCGATGCCGGAGGATGCCGGCATGCTGTTTCTGTTCGCCCCCGAACAGGCGGTCAGCTTCTGGATGAAGAACACCTATATACCGCTCGATATGCTGTTCGTGCATGGCGACGGGACGATCGGTAAAATCGTAACCCATGCCCAGCCTTTCGATCTGGCCACCATTAACTCTGACGAACCCATACGCGGAGTGGTCGAAATTAACGGCGGCATGGCCGACCGTTTGGGCCTTAAAAGCGGCGATAAGGTGCTTTTTAAGGGTTTTTCCGGCCAGTAATATCTTATTGAGGAGTTATAGTTAGATTGCCGGATCGGTAATTTTTCGTTATTCCATAAGGCGGAACGGGGCGTAGCGCAGTCTGGTAGCGCATCTGGTTTGGGACCAGAGGGTCGCGTGTTCGAATCACGCCGCCCCGACCAGCCTTCGCGAACGCAGTGAGCGAAGGCTGGCCACGTCGTAGCCCGAAGGGCGAAGACGGGCTCTTGCGGCTTGCGTTCGCTACGGCTTGGCAAGCCACTTAAGGAGAAGATCATGCGCGTGCGTATTCATCAACCGATCAAGAGCGCGATGCAATCCGGCCGCGCCGGTACCGAAGAATGGCGCATCGATCCTGAGCCGCACACACCGCGCACGCCGGAACCTTTGATGGGTTGGGTCAGCGCCGACGATACGCTGGGCGAATTGACGGGGCGCTTGCGGTTCCGTTCTCCGGAAGAAGCGGTTTCCTTCGCGCGCCGCAAGGGCTGGGATTATGTCATCGAAGAACCCGCCGAGCGCCGCGTTCGCCCGCGCAATTATCTCGACAATTTCCGGATCGTCAGACCCGAGGACGAGGAAAGACAGATTTCAGGCAAGAAGGCCTGATCCGCAACGCGCCCGTAGCTCAACCGGATAGAGCACCGGTTTTCTAAACCGGTGGTTGGGGGTTCAAGTCCCTCCGGGCGCGCCATTATATTAGAGCAGCAAGGTGTAAAAATTCTTCTAGAGCAACGCGCAAATCAGCTTGCACTTTCTCGACATCACTTTTCTGTGCAGTAAAACGACGTGAATGGGCTGATTTATGGCCGATATCCCGCAATTGTGGAAGCGCACGCTTTGTATTTCGTGACAAGTTCCATGATTTTTCCGAAATCGCGAGAGCTATAAGTTCGGTTAACTGAAAGAATTCACCTTGAGAATTTTTTATTTTCGCATCAAGTCCCTTGGCTTCGAAGGCTTCTATAATAGTAGTCTCTAGGAGTCTTCTCATCATGACTGCACAAGCATCGAACCAACCCGACTCAAAACAACCATTCATTTGGCGACCAACAGCAATTAAATACCCTCGGTTTGCTTTTGTTAGTAAGCTAAGCGGAAACATGCTGTCAGGAACATTTTCAACTGGCAAACTTCGCCATTTTCTGGTCTGCAATTCATGCGCGAGTTCGCGAGCGGTTGTGGCGCGGACTCTGACATCTGTGTTTACGGCAAAAACAATTTCCATTAATTCAGCGACAGCAGAAATATCACCCACCGAAGGGTCACCCAACTCTCTAAATATTAGCGTTGCATCTGTTCGCAATTTAGCCAATTTGTTTGCGTAGAAATTTACGCCGTTTAAGCTTGCATGGTTTTTCTTTGCAGTCTTGGTGACTGCGATAGCTTCATCAATTATTTGCTTAAAACGCTCAACCGGCGTCTGTCCCGCCTTTGTATCTCGGCGCATTTCACTACCAACGGGAATATGTGTATATTTGCTTTTTTCCGTCCTTTGCTTTTTGCCTCCTAAGTTTGCGCTCCCTGCAAAGGAGCATCATAGGTGCGCTCAAAGATGTCATCGGTATATGATGTCCCCTATTACCTAATTCTGCACGAATGGCTGATAAAGTTTTAGGGGTCTTAAAAAAGCTTTCTTCGATTAGTTCTTCGACATAGCCTTTTGGGCCGCCGCGCTTTTGCGTGGCACGAGAAGCAGTGCGCCGGGGTTTTCGTTTAATAGACACATTGGACGGACTAGCACTTTGGGGTGCGGACGCCTCGCGCTCTTGGCCAAGGAGCGTATCCAAAATTTTTCCAAAAGCGATTGTCCGCAGGTCGCTATCCTTTATGGAGGCAACAGCTTCTTCAGCCTGTTTAACCATCTGGCCATAATCTGATTTGGGTGCCATAAGCAACCTCCGTTTGTTCTTGTGTTCATGCTTGGGCTTACAGTTTCCTGCCTCGCTGAATCTAAAAGATGCTCGCAGATTCTACCGGCTTCACAGCCGACAAGATTTTCGATCATGTGCCGTGAAAGTGTCGCTGACTTTAAAAGAGTGTGCAAACACAGAATAAAAAACATTGAATAAACAATAACTTATGCGATATGTTAAGAGGAAGGCTAGCGGTTCGAATCCTTTAGGACAGGCAACCGCCAAGTTTATCACCAATTAAATCTCAACCCGGCGACGACCGATTGATCGGTCTGGTTGCTGGACAGGGCGGCTTCATAACGGGCGAAGATTGTTGTTGAGGCATCGGCGGGAATAAGTGTCAGGCCGAAACCGAGGGCGGCGGCATCGCGTGCGGGCGTGGCGCCGCTGCTGGAGAAAGAGGAGTCGGCGATCCCATCGAAAGATTCCGTGACGCTGGTGCGCGGATCGAGCGCTTCATGCAGCCAGCCGATGCTGATTTCCGGCGTCAGGGTATTGGATAGTTTGTCTTTGGGTTGAACGGCAAATTTAAATGTATGTTTGATCGTCGCGCCCAGGCTTGTCTGCAGCAGGTTCTGGCCGTTTCCTTTGACATCGAGATTGGCGCCGGGAGCGCCTGTTTCGGTGTAGCCGTTTTCATAATTATAAGTGTAGGCCAGCCCGGCGCGCGGCGTGAGGATCGAACCGTCTGCAAGCGAAAGAGGGTAGCTAACACCGGTGCTGGCGGCGAAGCTGTAGCCGTCGGTTTCGCCGCGGGCCGTTCCACCGACGATGCCAACCTGGCGATTGCTGTCGGCCGTGTTGTAGCCGGCCATTACCGAGCCATCGAGAATGATGCCGTCATTCTTGCTGCCGCCCAACAGACCTTTGCTGCCGTAAAGACCGATCACATAAGAATTTTGTGAACCCCACTGCGAGACATTGTCGATGTTGAAATAATTATTGGCAGCGCCGAACATGATGCCCGCGCGGGTATCGGTATCGAGCCGGGCTTCGAGGCCGACCGATCCTCCGCCCAAAGTGCTATGCATGCCGGGCGCCGAACTATTGCCTCTTATCGAATTGAAATCGCCGAACCCGTCGATCCACGCAATAAGGTTGGAGTTGGTGTTCATGTTCACGAACGAGGCCCAGTTGGAATCGGAAGCGTCGGCGATCTGAACTTCCTTAAAGCTTGCTTCGGCCATGGGCGCTTCCGTGCCCGATCCACCGGGCGAACCGGAGAGGCGCGATTGCAGACCCGACATCATCGCGCGGACATTGGCGATGCCGGCATTCTGCACATCGCTGCCGACGGATGAAACCAGCTGTTCGAAGGCTTGCTGCTGGCCTGCCGCCGACAGACCGCCGATATTCGATATCAAGGTGCCGAAGCTGCCGGTGGCCGATGCGGACAGCCGATTGAACATATTTTGAATGCTGCTTTGATTGGAGGTCGCCGCGCTGGTGAAACTGGCGTTCGTGACAACAAGATTCCAATCGCCGGAATGCGAATTATCGGCGACGAGGCTGTAGCTCAGATTGTTGTATGTGCCGGTAGTGCCGGTTACGCCCGTCAGGGTGGTGAAGTTCTGCAGAACGTCGGCATATGTCCCTGTTACTAGAGTCGAGGCGGCAACGCCGCTGACCAGAGTTGTTCCCGTATTGCCGTAAATATTGAAGCTCATGGACGCACCCCCTTGTTCGCTCGAAAGCTGGCCGTACTGAGAGGTGCTTCTAATGATAATATTATAATGCGCGGGAAGACCGCCGTTGGCATTGCCGTCTGAGTTTACGATTGTTACAGCGCCAGACCCGTTTCCTGCGCCTTGCAGGTTGTTGAAGGTGCCAATGGTAGACGTACCGTTCTGAGTGACATTGGCGAACGCCCCGCCGATTGTGCCGACATTGGTAAGAGTGACAAGGCTAGCGCTACCGTTATTGACGATGCCGCGCCTTACGCCCGATGTAATTGTGCCAAAATTGGTCAGGCTGTTCAGCACACCGTTATTGATCACGCCGATCTGGCTGCCTGTGCTTATGGTGCCGTTGTTGATGATCGTCGACGATGTCGCCGAGGAGAGAACGGTAACGCCGTCGCCGTTTCTGCCGCTAAAGGCATCGTTGGAAACTGTGACGCCGGAATCGACCGTCAGAGCGCCGCCGGTATCGAGCGTCAGAGGCTTTATGCCGTTGCCATCGCAGCTTGCGCTGACTTCCAGTGTTCCGGTAACGGTTGTGCCGCTATTACATTGCGCCCATGCCTGGTTTGAGAGTGTGCTGAAGAGCAAAGCGATAAACAGGATTGATAACCAGGACAGCCGTCTTCCCAGGCGAGGTTGGCCGAATTCTTTTGTCATGGGATTCGCTTGAGCTAATACGGCTGGGGGGACTTGAGGAGGGCTAGCGTAGATTTTGTGCAGCTTTATGCCACTATTTCACTTCTAAAGGGAAAACAAGCTGTCGGTCAATTGCCAATATTCAATATAGGCCCCCTTTTCAAAGGCTTACGAGTCGACCGGTAGGGGCAAGATCTGAATAACGAAATATTTCCGGCCATTCGTGATTTGCGCGCGGTGCTGGCGCGCTGAGGGAAGCCTATGTAGCCGGTTCCGGTCTGTCGGCATTGGCGCGCCTGGCGCCGATCAGGAAAATGATCAGGCCGATCATGGTTGTGACGGCCAGTATGGCGATGATCGGCAGGCTGCTATGCGAATGCGATGTGCTGATGCCCGATGAAATCAGCGCACCGACGCCGAGCTGCAGAAAGCCGAGCAGGACCGCGGCGCTGCCTGCGTTCTTGCTGAACAGCGACATCGCTGAAGCGGCGGCGTTCGGATATGTAATGCCCGCGCAGCTCAGTGAAATAAAGAACAGCACCAAAGTCGATATGAGTCCGTACCAGCCCGCCCAGGTGCCGAGCAGGAAAATCAGCGTCGCCACGGTTTGGGTGGCCAGAAAGAAGGCGAACAGCTTTTTGCTGTCATATTTCTTCAGCATCAGAACGTTCAACTGGCTGCCGCCGATGAAGCCGACCGCCAGCACCGCAAAAACGGCGCTGTATTGGCGCGGGGTGAGATGGAAGCCTTCCATGAAAATAATCGGTGACCCGGCGACGTAAGCGAACAATCCGGCGAAAGAAAATGCTCCGGCTAAAGCGTAGGTCGAAAAACGCGCATGCCGGATAATCTCGATATATTCGAGTAATATGGGCCACGGATGCAGGGAAATACTGCGGTCGGGCTTGTGGGCTTCGGGCAGCAACCAGTGCACGGCCCCCAGAATGACACCGACGATAACGGCCAGCGCCAGAAACACCGAGCGCCAGCCGAATGTCAAAGCCAGGAAGCCCCCGGTGCTTGGCGCCAGCAAAGGCGAAACGGCGATGAACAGAAACAGCAGCGATAATATCCGGGCGCTTTGCTTGACGGGAAAAAAGTCGCGCACCATAGCCAGCGAGGCGACCTGCGCGCCGCAGGCGCCGAGCGCCTGCACAAAACGCAAGGCGATCAGCACATAGATATTCTTCGATGCGGCGCAGCCGATCGAGGCCAGGATAAAAATCACAAGGCCGATGCAAAGCGGTTTTTTGCGGCCGAAGCGGTCGAGCAGGGGGCCGTAAAAAACCTGGCCACCCGCCAATCCGATGAAATAACTGGAGATCGTCAGGGCAATCGTGCTGCTCGGCACGGCGAAGGTTTTTGCTATATCGAGATAGGCCGGCAGATACATATCGATGGCAAAAGGGCTGATAACGCTGAGAGAGCCCAACAGCGAAATAATGAAAAGATCAGAGGGTTTGCGAGGCATTTGTGAACCTTTAAATGAATGGCTGCGCCGGTTTAGCCTTGGCCCTCCGGCAATTCAATAGAAAATCCAAGGCAAAAATATCACAAGTGATGCATTTTAAGCAGGACAGGTTTGTTTTTAACGAACGAGAAGCAGTGTTTTGTAAATTGTACGTCCCACCTATTTTGAGGTTAGAGATGAAGCGCATCCTATTGGTCTTTGTTCTGTCACTTGTGTTTCCGGTTCTGGCATCGGCAGCAGAAAGCTCAACTCAAGATTGGGCTGGCCGTCCTGTTACAAATTGGGGCGGATTCTATGCGGGCCTCACCTTCGGCCGCGCGTGGGAAAATACCGGCAGCAATTCGGCCTTTTCGCAGGCTTACGATCATAGTTTTGACGTGATCGATTCCAACCGGCTGGCGAACCGCTCGTTTCAGGGCGGCGTCGATCTCGGTTACAATTTTCAGCTATTCAATAAAATGGTGTTTGGGATCGAAGGCGATTGGATCAAGACCAACAACAGCGATGAGTTTTGCCGTCAGACGGATACTTTCTCGGCCGATTGTACCGACAATAATAACGGCTTTCTTAGTCTGCGCAGCAAAACCGATTGGCTTTCAACCCTGCGCGGCCGCATGGGCTATGCTTTCGACGATGTTCTGCTTTATGGCACCGGCGGCGTGGCCGTGTCGCAGACCGATACATCGATCGGATTGACCTGTCTTGCCAACGGTTGTGGCACCGGCTTCGATCATCAGAATTTCACCAAGAATTTTTCCGACCTGAATGTCGGCTATTCCATCGGCGCAGGGGCCGAATGGGCCTTTGCCGGGAACTGGAGAACAAGGTTGGAATATATGCATTATCACATCGGCAGCCCGTCGGAGGAAGTGCACACTTTCGACGGCACCGTCGGCGATCAATATTCGAGCTGGAAGCAAATCAGTAACTATGACGTGGTTCGCGTCGGGCTGAATTACCGGTTTGGCGAGTAGGGCTGAGGAAGTTACTTCGTCAAAATCGGTGTCGAGCCGCTTCCGCCGCCGACATGGATTGAGCCGAGCGATCCCAGCAAACCGAAAGTCTGCAGCAGCCACAGCACCACCGCGATTACCACGACGGCATTGAGGATGTTTTTGATCTTGCGGTCCATCGGGATATAGCTGTTGACGAGCCATAACAGCACGCCGATGACGATGAGGGCGATGATGATATTAATAAGTGGCATGTGGATTCTCCTGTCCGTTCATTTGCCTTACCGCTTGATGTGGCTAATTTTAGTACCCTCTATATCGACCCCGGCCATAAGACCTTGTTGATCGAAGATGAAGGCGTAGGCGTCGTCTTTAAGCGTCGTGGTCGAAAGATTCTTGGCGGCGCCTTCATTGACTATCACCACCGTGGGACCGACGCCGATTTCCCAGCCGTGTGATTGATGAATATAGTGCAGGGCTTTGTCCGTCATCAGGAATACGGCGTAGCCATAGGATTGCGCGCCGGCCTGCAGCCCCCAGGAACCGGTGAAGGAGTTGTAGTAACTTTCTATCTTGCCGCCTTCCAGCAGCTCGCCTTCGCCATAACCGGCGCCGAAGATAAAGCCGGCTTTGACGATATTCGGAAATATCAGAACGGCTTTGGCGCTTGCGGCCAGTTTTTGCGCCAGTGGATGAGTTTGTTCCAGCAATTGCAGGGCGGCGGCGGAATCGCGGTCGAGATCCTGCGATGTAGCAGCGGCATCGGCGCGGCTCATCATGCCCATCGAAAAGACGGTGAATGTCAGCAGCATGAGACCAAGGAGAAATTTGCGCGTTGTTGTCATTTTTGTTTATCCCCGATTTTGTTGTTTTTTAAGCGCCCGACCGCAACTGTAGCGAAAGAAAAATAAATTACGGGACAATAATCGCAGGTCTTACATAAATTCTTCATCAAGAAAGGCTTGTGTGCTTTTTCGTTTGTACCTATCGTTTTGACGATTCTCTCTTTTATACACGGCGGCGCATGCCATCCCCGATTCATGAGATCCACGATGCCGGCATGTTCGCCTCTCATGTCCTGAGCCGTTTTTTTGCCGACATGCATCATTACGAAGGCGCCGATAATTACGATGCGGCGCGTTACTCCAGCGACGGCGTCGACCGCTCGCGGACCTTCGATACGCGGCGCCATGTTTTTTCGATGAATCTGCTGCTGACGAAGCAGGACAGGTTTTTTCAGGCCTGGTCGCTGCTCGGCGACGAAGATTCGAAACGGCTTTTCATCGATCTGCTGCGGTTTCAGCTGGCGGGCCATCTGCATGTGCGGCTGCCGACCAATGCGCCCGAATTCTGGGGGCAGGCCGCGCGGCTTGGCCATGTAGAGGTAACGCCGAGCGTACTCGGCATCAAAGGGCCGTTCGGGCCGCCGCAGCATTGCGAGTTTGATTTCGAAGGCGAGCATCTGAAGGTCGACGGTTGCGCCGGCGCTTTGTTGTGGCCTTTCGCTTACCGGCAGTATTTTTACGAAAAAGACGGCGTGCGTATCCGGCCCGAGCGCGGCGATCATGTGATCGATGCCGGCGCCTGCATGGGCGAGACCTGCATCGCCTTTGCGCAGGCTGCCGGGGCGCAAGGCTGCGTGTATGCCTTCGATCTGCTGGATAGTCACCTCGAGGCATGCCGCCTTAATTTCGCGCAGAACGAAAATTTATCTCGCTTCAAACTATTCGCCTGCGGATTGTCGGATACGGTTTTTGAGCCGGCTCAAAAACCGGTCACGGCCGGGGCGGTTAATCCGGGCTTCAGCCTGATCGGCAACAGCGAGATGTTTCCGACCGATACGCTCGACCGGCTGCTCACTGCCGGCGATATTCCGCGCGTCGATTTCATCAAGATGGATATCGAAGGGTCGGAGTTTAACGCCTTGCGCGGTGCGGCTGAAACCATTCGGCGCTTCAAGCCGCGGCTGGCGATTTCCATTTACCACAATCTGCATCATTTTTACGAAGTGCCGCTGTTCCTTGATGCGCTAGGATTGGGTTATAAATTTCATCTCGGCCATTACACAATTCACGGCGAGGAAAGCATCCTCTATGCTGACGCCGGTAACAGGGGAGAATCGCCTTGACCATTACGCCGCCCGCCACTCGCCCCAAAAATGTTTCTACCGCCGTGCAAATTTTGTGGCTGTGGTTGTTATCCATCGTGTTGTCGGGATTTTATGAAGCCAAAACCGGCGCTCCGCAGATCGCGCAGGCTTTGCCGCCGGAAATAAGCTTCTCGCAGGATGCGATCTTTCTAACCATCATCGGCTGTTATGCGTTTATCGCCTTGTCGATGATCGGCGTCGTCATGCAGATCTGGCGCGGCCGCAACTGGGCGCGCTGGACCTTGCTGTTCGGCCTGCTGATCGATGTCGTCATCGCTTATTTTTCGTCTTTCGACAGTACGGCCGATTACGTCATGACCGGCGTTGATACGCTTTTGCAGCTTTGTGCGTTGTGGCTTGTTTTCATCGGGCCGGGCCGGCACTGGTTTTATAAGCGAGGCTGAAAATGACCGGCTCCTCGCAAAATTTCGTGCGCGGCCAGACTTATCGGCAGCCGGGCCTGTTCGATGAAGCTTTCGGCCATCATCGCGCCGGGCGGCTGGCCGAGGCGGAACGGCTTTACCGCCAGGTGCTGGCAGCCGAACCGGATCATGCCGCAAGTCTGCATTGGCTAGGCGTTCTGGCGCATCAGACTGGCGATTACGAGAAAGCCATTGAATTGGTCGGGCAGGCAATCGCAATCGAAGGCGATATCGCGCTTTATCATAGCAACCTTGGCAATGCCTTACGGCGCCTCAAGCGATTGGACAAAGCCGCTGCGGCAGGAGGGCGGGCGCTTGAGCTCGATCCCTCCTATGCCGAAGGGCACAATAATCTCGCCATCACTTATAAAGATATGGAGCGGCTTGAAGATGCTGCCGCGCATTTCCGCCAAGCGGCGCGGCTCAAGCCCGATTATGCCGAAGCGCATTACAATTGTGGGAACATCTTGCAGGATCTCGATCGGCCGGAAGAAGCCATTCCCTATTATCGCCGTGCGATCGAATTGCGGCCCGGTTACGCCAAAGCCTGTATGAATTTAGGGAACGCCTTGCGCGCCGTTGGACGGCGGGAGGAGGCGATAGATTATTATCGCCGTGCCATTGAGGTTAAACCGGATTATGCCGAAGCGCATGTGAATGAGGCGCTAATCTTATTGCAGACAGGCAATTTCGATAAAGGCTGGCGCTGTTATGAATGGCGCTGGCGCATGGAAGCGATAAAGTCTCCGGCATTCGATGCGCCTTTGTGGGATGGATCCGATCTTACCGGTAAAACCATTCTTTTGCATTGCGAGCAGGGGCTCGGCGACAGCATTCAGTTCATTCGTTATGCGAAGCTGGTCAAGGCGCGCGGCGCAGAGGTTGTGTTATCGTGCCCCTATGAATTGATGCGTTTGTTTGAAACGGCTGAAGGCATCGATCGGATTTTTCCGCCCGGAACGCCGCCGCCGGGTTGCGATTATCATATTCCGTTGCTGAGCTTGCCGTTGCGGTTCGAGACGCGGCTTGAAACCATCCCGGTTGAAATTTCTTATATTAAAGCGCCGTCCGATGAAGCGGCGCGCTGGGCGAAAAAGTTGCAGCCCTATAGAGGCAAGAAAATCGGTTTGGTCTGGGCGGGCAATCCGCGATCCGATCAACGCGATGCGCATGCGATTGATAGGCGCCGCAGTATGCGGCTCGAGCAATTTGCGCCTTTGGCGAAAATTACCGGCGCGCAGTTTTTCAGTTTGCAGAAAGGCGAACCGGCCGCGCAGGCGAAAACGCCGCCCGCCGGCATGCAGCTGATGGATTTTATGGATGAGGTGGGGGATTTTGCCGATACGGCGGCACTGATTGCCAATCTCGACCTCGTGATCGGCGTCGATACGTCGGTCATTCATCTGGCTGCGGCGATGGGCAAGCCGGTCTGGGTTCTGTCGCGTTTCGATGGATGCTGGCGCTGGCTGCTGGGGCGCGAGGACAGCCCCTGGTATCCCACCTTGCGTTTGTTCCGTCAGCCGAAAAGCGGCGATTGGCAATCGGTTATTGCGAGAATAGCCGATGCTTTGCGGCGAGATTGATTGGCGATAGGATTATTGTGCCGATGTGGTGCGGATATCGGGCTGTGCTTCTTTATATTGAACGTAATTCGGAATACCGTTTTTCCAATCTTCGGCGGTTTGGAAACGGCTGGTCCAAATGCCACGGCGGCTTTGTAACGCTTCGTCTTCATCATCGGCATAGAGGCTGTCGCTCATATCGTTTTTGTCGCGCGCCCAGCCGTGATCGACCATATAGCCTGCGATATCTTCGGGCTTGTCGCCGGTCATACGAAAACATTGTGCAGCGGGCACGGCGCTGTCCTCATCCGATTTGATGTAGCAGCGGACGTCAAAGCCGTTCACATAGTGCTTTAGGCTGATGAGGGCCTGCTCGCCACAATTCCAGGCGCGGTCGTCGTGCCAGCATTTCTGATCGTTGGCGAGAGCATCGATACCCCACAACGTCACTTTATGCCCGCCGACCATAATATTGCCGGAGGGCAACACGGCCGGAATACCCTCGATTTCGCCAGGATCGGCCGCATGGCTTTCGCCGCCGAGCAGGCACAGAAGGGCAAGAAGGAGCAGGAAAAAACGCATCTCGGTCATCCATTGATTTCGTTTCCCATGCAGAATAATCATTCATCATGGCGAAAAAATGATGCTCGATTAAGTGATGAAAGTTATGTAATACAATGTGATAGCCGGTCTCTTTGTCCTTGAGGTTCACCATGACGTCTTCCGCCGTCCGCACTGAAAGCGACTCCTTCGGCCCGATCGATGTGCCGGCCGATCATTATTGGGGCGCGCAAACCCAGCGCAGCCTGCAGAATTTTAAAATCGGCGGCGAAACCATGCCGCTGCCCCTCATTCATGCTTTCGGCATGCTCAAGAAAGCGGCTGCCTTGGCCAATATGAAGCTCGGCGTTCTGGATGCCAAACTGTGCGACGCGATTGTGAAGGCGGCCGATGAAGTCGCCGCCGGCAAGATGGATAAGGAATTTCCGCTGGTCGTCTGGCAGACCGGCTCCGGTACGCAGACCAATATGAATGTGAATGAAGTGATCTCGAACCGCGCGATTGAAATGCTGGGCGGCGAGAAGGGCAGCAAGAAGCCGGTGCATCCCAACGATCACGTCAATATGAGCCAAAGCTCGAACGACAGTTTTCCAACCGCGATGCATATTGCGGCGGCGATGCAGATCAAGGATTTTCTGCTTCCCGCGCTCGAGCATTTCCATAAAGCGCTGGCGAAGAAATCCGAAGAATTCAAGGATATCGTCAAGATCGGCCGCACCCATTTGCAGGATGCGACGCCGCTGACGCTGGGGCAGGAATTTTCCGGCTACGTCCAGCAGATCGCCGATAATCTCACACGCCTTGGCGATAAAGGGGTTTATTGCGAGTTGCTGGATCTGGCGCAGGGCGGCACGGCCGTCGGCACCGGCATCAACACCAAGAAAGGTTTTGCCGAAGAATTCGCCAAGCAAATTTCCGCTATTACCGGCAAGCCGTTCAGATCGGCGTCCAATAAATTCGCGGCGCTGGCTTCGCACGATGTGCTGGTGGATGTTTCCGGCGTGCTCAATACCGTGGCCGTCAGTTTCATGAAGATCGCCAACGATATCCGTTTGATGGGCTCCGGTCCGCGCTGCGGCTTCGGCGAAATCAGCCTGCCGGAGAATGAGCCGGGTTCCTCGATCATGCCGGGCAAGGTCAATCCGACGCAAAGCGAAGCGATGACAATGGTCGCAGCGCAGGTGATGGGCAATAACATGGCCGTCACGGTGGCGGGATCGAACGGGCATTTTGAGCTCAACGTATTCAAGCCCGTAATCATTTACAATGTGCTGCAATCAATCCGTTTATTGGGCGATGCCGCGCGCAGCTTCACCGATAATTGCGTGGTTGGCATCACGGCCAACAAGGACCGCATCAAACAGCTGGTCAACGATTCCCTGATGCTGGTGACGGCGCTCAATCCGCATGTCGGCTACGACAACGCCGCCAAGATCGCCAAGAAAGCGCATGCCGAAGGCAAGAGCCTGAAACAGGCGGCAGTCGAACTTGGCCTTCTGAAGGCCGAAGATTTCGACCGGCTGGTCAAGCCGGAAGAGATGACGCGGCCGAGCTAAGCTAACAATGCAGCCCCGTATCGTCTGCCAACGGTTCGAGAGATTGGCGAACCGGGCTTAATCCGCGCATTTCCTGAATCGTCGGCGCTAAAACCGGAACCAGTTCAACAAAGGCGTTAAGCGCAGTTTCTGCGGCAGAAATGAATCCTTGATCCTCCGAATTTTTGACTTGGTTTGTTAAATTATCGAAAAAATATCGTGTGGATAAATATTTGCCAGATGGCATTTTGTCATGCCAAGCGCGCGCCGTCCCATATAGCGGGTTGATTTTATCGAGCATGCCGGCGGAAATAGTTTTTTCGCGCCTGCCATGAAAGCTGATATTTTTCAGTACCGAGCAAGCGCCTAGTTCCAGTAATGTTTCGCACAGGGTCTGCCGAAAATCGTCGCCGTGTCCACGCAGTTTTTCAACGGCCTGCCTCAGGTCGTCCTGAGATGCATCATCTTTGTTCTCACCAAAAATATATAGACCTGCAAAGGGGCCGTTGCGGCTCTCTGCCATTCGGCACCACATTATATTTTCTAACTGACTGCCTTCATAGAATTTCTCTATTGGCAAAAAGTTTCGAGCGATATTTTCTTCATCTTCGGTAAGATCGAGTCCCAAGGTTGGCCGCGCATCGAAACGATGTCCTGGCCGCAAAATCCAGGCGCGATAACCGGAAATATCGCTTATCGATGAGAGGAGAGATCGGCCTGTTATTCTGGGCATGCGCATATATGTTTTTTATTGTATGGATAAGTAATAAACGGAGAGTCAGGAAATGAGTCAAGCGGACAAGAAAATTAACCATATCGTTATCCAAAAACGCTCGATCCGCATTGCTCGGCACAACGCAGACTCGCTGAAAGCGGAGGATTTCGACCGGCTGATTAAGCCGGAAGAGATGACGCGGCCGGGAAATTAATTAAAAATCCAAGCCATCTATTCCGGCCCCATGCCTTGGATCGATGCGTGTGCATGTTGCTTCGCGTTTTTGATTAATCGACGCCGCTAAAGCCGGTATAAAGTCTCGAAGAGCATCAAGACATTCTTCGGCCCCCTTTTTTACGCTGGTCACTTGCGATCTTTCGGTCTCGATCAAAGCATCAATCATTTCATCGGTCGTGGCGAAAGGAGCTTTATCCCGTCTACCAAAAGGCTTTCGCGCATAATTCCATACGGGAGCCAGTTTCAATTTAGCGGCAGGATCCGCAGCGCCCCCTTTGCGCTTTTCTTGCGACTGCATAAGATTTTCCAGCACGGAAACGGGAGTGGCGATCAAAAGAATTTTTTGCATCATTGCCGCAAAGGGCTCACTTATATTATTCCACACAACTTCCGGTGTGCTGAGGAGAAAAATCAATTTAGGCAATGTTATTTTATCGCCGTCCTGAACGGTCCCAGAAAGCCCCATAAAACTGGTCATGTGATTATCATTCTGAAATTGCCGAATGATGTTTATGCAATTGAGAGGTAATTGGTCGCTTCCTGGAATGGCGCTTTTCGGAAGTTCCATTTCTACACGGCGCGGAGGAGCGCCATGGATAAGGGCGACGAACGGATCAAAAGGGCCATAGGTAAAAGCAGGATATCCTCCGATACGATTTAAAAGGTCGCGACATTGGTGACCTCTATCAATAATCGTTTGATCTGCAGCAGAAATAGCCATTTTCAAATTCCTGTTTATAATACCACTATGCCGCTAAAATTAGAGTGGTTGTTAGAGAAATGTCAAAGTGAAAAACCTGAGTGAATTTTATGGTTAACAAAAAACGCTCAATCCGTATCGCCAAACATAGTACCAGCCTGTCGCTGGAGGCCGAGTTTTGGGATGAGCTGAAGCGCATCGCCAAGGCGCAAAAAATTTCGCTCAATCAGCTGGTGAGCAAGATTGACGAAGGCCGCAAAGGCAATTTATCGAGTGCGTTGAGGCTGTATGTGTTGAAGGACTTAAAGGGCCAATAGTCCATCCGACATTCGCCGGGATGACGGCCTATTCTTTCGGCCCGCCAAACAAACTTTCAATCCCGCTCTTATGCGCTTCTTTTTTGGCGATCATGCCCTCGGCGCGTTTGATTTCGGCTTCGAGCGCGGCGATATAATCCCTTAGCTCGCCGACCGACATTGGTTGCATGTCTAGCGGCTTGAGCGTCGGGCGCGGTGGATCGAGATCGTCGGGGTTGAGCATAGAGGTCGGAGGCTAGAGGTTAGAGGCCGGATATAAATAGCAAAAAATTGTCATTAATGCCAATCACCTGCTAAATTTGAAAAAGTCTAGCCTCCAGCCTCTAATCTCTAGCCTCTCATGCACGCTATCCAAATCTCCCGTCCCGGTGGGCCCGAAGTTCTGCAATGGGTGGAGCGGCCAACGCCGCAGCCGCAATCGGGCGACGTGCTGATCAAGGTCGCGGTGGCTGGCCTTAATCGCGCCGATATTCTTCAGCGTCAGGGCAATTATCCGCCTCCGGAAGGCGCCAGCGATATTCTCGGCATGGAAGTGGCGGGCGAAGTGGCGGCGATTGGCGCCAATGTCAAACGCTGGAAGGTTGGCGATAAAATTTGTGCGCTTCTTTCGGGCGGCGGCTATGCCGAATATGTGGCGGCACCTGAAGGGCACTGTTTGCCAGTGCCAAAAAATCTTTCGCTAACCGAAGCGGCTGCTCTGCCGGAAGCTGTCGTTACTGTGTGGGCCAATATTTTCGAGGCAGGCGGATTGCAGCCGGGGCAAATTGTCTTGGCGCATGGCGGCTCGAGCGGCATAGGCACTACGGCCATTCAGATGGTCAAAGCGTTCGGCGTGAAAATTTTCGTTACGGCTGGGACAGACGAAAAATGCGCGGCTTGTTTAAAGCTCGGCGCCGATCTTGCGATCAATTACAAGAAAGAAGATTTTGTTGCAGTCATCGAGCAGGCGAACGGCAAGCGCGGCATCGATGTTGTGCTCGATATGGTCGGCGGCGATTATGTGCCCCGGAATTTATCAGTGCTTGCGGCAGGCGGACGCCATGTCAGCATCGCGGTGCAAAGCGGCAAACAAGCGACGGTTGATTTATGGCACATCATGCGCAAGCGACTGGTGGTGACGGGATCGACCCTCAGACATCGTTCGCCTGAGGAAAAAGCCCGGTTGGTGCGGGCGGTCGAGGAAAAAGTGTGGGTCTGGGTCGAACAGGTTAAGGTTAAGCCGTTGATTTACAAGAAATACCCCATAAAAGAGGCCGCTGAAGCGCATAAAATGATGGAATCCGGCGCACATATTGGTAAGATAGTTCTCGAGGTTTGAGTGAAGTACTCACCTTAATCGATCCCTGAAAATTCAATCGCGGATCGTCCGGTCGAAAAGCGCGGCCGGATAACGGCAAGCTTTGCCTGCAGAGAAAGAATAAGGAGAATTCGCATGCCCGTACCATTGATGCCCAAAGCGACCGCCGTGTGGCTGGTCGAACACACAACGCTGAGCTTCGAGCAGATCGGCGATTTCTGCGGGTTGCACAAACTCGAGATTCAGGCGATCGCCGACGGCGAAGTGGCGGCCGGTATCATCGGCCTCGATCCGGTGCTGAACGGTCAGTTGACTACGGAAGAGATCAAGCGTTGCGAGCAAGATCCGCGCGCACGCCTCAAGATGGTCAAAAGCGATCTGCCGCAGCCGATCATACGCAGCAAGGGCCCGCGCTATACCCCGGTTTCCAAACGCGCCGACAAGCCGGATGCGATTGCCTATCTCATCAAGACCCATCCGGAATTGCTGGATGCGCAAGTGGCGCGTCTCCTGGGCACCACCAAGGAAACCATCGCCAAGGTGCGCGACCGCACGCATTGGAATTCGACCAACATCAAGCCGCGCAATCCCGTTCTGGCCGGCCTCGTCAAGCAGGCCGATCTCGATGCCGCTCTGCGTCGTGCGCAGCGCCGCGTTATACGCGAAGAAAAGAAAGCGGCCGGTGAAAATGTTCCGGATGTCGATGATGCCGATAACGATACGGATGTTGATGTATCGAGCGTGCCGACCGAACAGCCCGATCTCGCGCATGGCGATTTGCCCGCGATGCAAAAACCGAACGAAGATGTTGCCGATATCGGCACGCAGGATCAGCCGGAAATCAATCCCGAGGACATGTTCAAGAATATGGGCTAAGCGCTGTAGATTAAGCGGCTTCGAGTTTCTGTGCTTCCTTGATGCGCGCGACGGCGACCGACCGGTCGAAGGCGCCGTCATAGATCGTGTGGCTGAACACCGAGCGCAGAACGCCCGCCAGACGCAATAGATACGCATCGTTGGCATCGAATGGCTTGTCGCCGTTACGCATGCCTTTATCTATGACGGCCTCCTGCAAAAGCCGGGCAAAATCATGCACGCGCGATCCGAAAACGATCTGCTCTTCCATATGGGGAAGAACCAGCTTGCGCACCAGAAAACCCATGCGCGTGCAGGTTTCCGCATCCGGGTTTTCGAGTTTCTCGGGCGATATATAGCCGGCTGGAATTTCCGCCTGCACGGTCTTTAAGGCCAGCAGGCCGGCGGCCACGATATCCTTGGGGATCGATTGGTCGAAATAATCCAGCAGAGCTTCATTGACTGGCACATTGCCTTTTTCCTGGCGCTTTTTCAGCAGTTCGACAGTGAATCCCGGATCGCTGGTGGCGACGCCGAAGCAGGGGAAGTCGATCACGGCGGCGCGGTAGGTGGCGGAAACCTGATAAAGGGTGTGATGCCCTTCTTGCGTCAGATAGCCGTCTTTGATGACTTCGATTTTTTCGCCGAAAATTCTACGGGCGTCTCTCTCCAGCGAGCGTCGCATGATTGGCTTGGAGAAAAGCCTGTCCAGATAGGTCGGCATATTGCGCATCGGAAGGATGCTGGCGCTGATGCCCATATCCTTATTGGTGGTCGTGAAACTGATCGTGCGCATATCGTCGGGATCGACCGGGGCCATATCGGAAGGCCTGCATGATTTTATGCCGCCGCTTGCCGTGCGTTCGCCGCGGCAGCCCGGATTTTTATAGGCTTTTGTAATCGCATAACCGCCGGCTTCGCCCATCGCCGTGCCAAGCGTGTCGTAATAATGATTTTTATGATAATCCTTGATAGTTTTATCGATGGCAATGCGCATCGCTTTCTCTCTTCGCGCATTCCATTTTCTCGGTTTGCCGGATTCCGCTTCCAGAATGCGCAGGGCGCTATGCGCAATGCCGGTGGTGAAAAGCCGCTCGGCCCGCTCACCTTCCAGAATTTCCGCGCCGTCGCCGCCTTGCCAGGTTTCTTCAAAGAAATAATGGGCCCCCAGATCGTCGATAAAGGCAGGCGTCGAACGCACGCCGCCGCGCACCGCGTCGCATTTGCTGCCGCCGTGGAATTGCTGGAATCGATAGGCCTGCGGATCGTCGTTCATGCGCTGGATAATGCCGGGAGTATCTTCCGCGTTGATGCGGCCGTCTTCGGCATAAAGCGCCAAAAGCTCCGGCATGAATTTTTTCATCTCTTTGGCGGCTTTATGGACTTGTTCGTAAATATTGGCGCGGGCCGCCGGTTGGCCCATGACGCGCATATTGTCGCTATGCGCCCAGACAACTTTTAAAACTTTAATAAGTTTCGCCGGGTCGCCTTCGGTCATTTCCCACGCGTAATCGCGGAAGGAGCGATACTGAAACGACTCTTTGAATATTTTGGCGGCCTTGGTCAGCGTTTTATGTTCTTCCAGCAACGGCGCCAGAGTCGTTTTGAGGCCCGTTACGCGGCACAGGAAGAGTGTCTCGATCATATGCTTGGCGCCGACGCATTGCGCCATCACATGATCGGTGATCAGGCCGTTCAGTTTTGCGCCTGCTTCGAAACGCTGCAGTGTGTGGAACGTGATGACATCTGGCTTGTCGCCGGGTTTCGCTCCATAATCACGCAAGTGGTCGGTGTTATCATTGGTGGCAAACTGATGTTTCATGAAATTTTTCGAAAAATCATTCAGCTGCCCGGACGTTTTTTTCGTCATAAGCTGATCGAGCAATCCTAATTGCTCCTTTTCCGGCAGAGATTTGTAATCGAAGTTTTCATTTGAAGGGTCGAAGGGATCTTGCTGCACCAGATTGGCGATGACAGGCTCGTATTCGTCGGTCGTTTCGCGCAAATGGAATTTGGCCATGTCGAGGCCGAATATGCGCGACTTGCGCAAAAGCGACAGGGCATGTTCCTTAGCTTCGCCCGTATTTTCGCGATAAGCAGCGTTTAATGCCGTTTGGAATTTTGCGATTACCGTTTCGGGGCCGCCTTCATAAAGGCGATCGATTTTGTCGAGCGTCTCGAGGAATTCGCCGCGCGAAAGCGGCAGATCGATATCCTTGCCTTGTTCCGTTATGCGATCGACAAGTGGCTTTATCAACCGGCCCATCTCTTCATTTCTTTGCATGAAATAATCCGACCATTTGCCACCGTCGGGAGAATTACCAAGTGCGGCACCGGATTTTTCCATCGCCAGCAATTGCTCGGCATAACGTTTTGCCGCCAGTTGGCGGACCATAAGAACGGCAAGCGGCGCAAAATGTTCGGAACGCAGATTGTTATTGCCGTCTTTATCGCCCATCATCCATAATCTGTACTGCAGGTTAATTTCGAAAAGCTGCCGATCTTCGGCTGTATAGCCGTCGCCAAGAATGCGTTTTTGCGCATCGTCCTGCTTGCGATACATGTTATCGATTTTTGCCGTGAATAATTCGTCGAGATAAGTCAATCCATACAGCATTTCCCCTTTAGGTGTGAAATTAGCAGGGCCTCCGTCTTCGGCCGTTTCGGTGATGGGGGCCTGCCAGAATTTTCTGAGGGCTTCAAAAGTTTCGCCCTTGCCGCTGAGTAAATCTTCAAGATCGTGAATGTTTTCCGAAGAGGTCAGCTTGCGTGCGTACTTAGCAAAATCGCGGCGATTGCCGGTAAATTCCGTCGTCAGATAGCGCGTTGGGTGTGAGGAAATGACGACCGAGAATCTCGGTTTTTTGAATGCCTTGCGGATTGCTTTGGCATTTTTCTCGATAAGGCCGCTCTCGACCATTCTGGCGATATAATATTCACCGCTGCGCGGTATGGATGGATCGGGAATAGGATCGGTTTCCGGATCGTAATCCTTGAAAGATTCGTCGCGAGGGGAACGCAGAGACGCGATCATATTATCATGCGCGAATGAAGAGGCGGCTTTGGCCATATGGGCGATCCGCACCACTTCTTCCGTCAGCTCGCGAATTTTTTCCGGTTGGTCGATAACGTCGGCGATGATCTTGTCGAATAACTGCCGATGTTCTTTTTTTGCCTTTGTTTCCCGGGCATCTGCGCGTCTGAGATTTGTTAGATTAATTAGGCCGGTTTCGTACTCGCGTATGTGGTTTAGGGGAGAAACCGGTTCAACCAGGGCATTACGAATTTGTGAAACTTTTCTTTTAAGCCATGGCCCTACCAGCTGAAGACCTGCCTCGGTGAAGAGACTGGCTACCTCGGCCTGGGAAATAGAATTTAGTCGTTTGGCAGCAGCGGCTGGGCTCGGCATTCAAATAATCTCACCCGGTAATGCAGGACGCTAGACTTTCTCGGCTTATAAATGCTGCGAGTTCAAATCCGGGCCGGCGAATTGTAAGTGAAGAACCCTAGCATGCGGGAAACCGCCGACAAGCCATTTATTCTCAAGGCGCAAGCAGCGTTCTGTGGGGCGGATTTTTATGGTTAACGGCCAAAACAAAACCGCCTGCCGATAAGAATCGGCAGGGG
>OLLY01000097.1_pt1 | contig 31906 bp, 30 predicted proteins | sample 1604681 | NCBI WGS metagenome assembly OLLY01 (sample SAMEA104055725, study PRJEB20765) | soil metagenome | biome: Arctic tundra; feature: Polygonal ground; material: soil | place: USA | collected 2011-09 | depth 0-0.5 m | reverse complement strand
GTAATCGAGGCGGGGCTGGTGCCCGCAAGATTCACAACAGCACCCGAGGTAGTCGATGCTAATCCGCTGAAAGCAGTGGCAGCAGGATCGCTGCCGGCGCCGAGTGTATTGATCACATAGTTTAAATTCTGAGCAAGCTCGGTAGGGGTAAGCGTACCGCTGCCGGGTGGTGTATTGGGAAGATTGAGCGAGGGGGAGAGCGCGGTGGGCGTATTGTTGACATAGACCGTCGTCAAAGTCCCGCCGCTGGCCAGATCGCTCCATTTCACATAAGTATTGCCGACCTGAAAATTGCCGGTTGGCGTATTGTTGACGGTTAAAGAATTCGTCGGCGCATATCCCGAATCATAAGGCGGCAAAGCATTAGCCGACACAAAGGACGAAGGCGCCGTTCCATTGAGAACGGCGTTTAAATTGACGGGCGCCGTCGCGTAGCGCGTACCGGAATATATATAGCGGTTACCGACCTGCTGATTGAGATCATCCACCACTTGCTTCATATAAGCCTGGATCTGTTGCTGAATATTGCCGGTCTGATCGGCATTCAGCGTCGGGTTCTGCGTGGCAAGCAGATTGGCTTGCTTCGCTATATTCTCCATGTCCGACATGGTGTTGTCGTAAATTTGCAACCGGGCGCTAACGGTGCCCATCGTGGTAACATAAGCCTGGCGCTGGGTGATGCTGTTTTGAAAATTGACCAGCTGCCCGGCCTCGAGCGGCAAATAATCCGTCAAGTTGCTGTGCTGATGTCCGCTGGCCAATTGCTCGTTCAGGCTGTTCAGATTTGCCAACTCGCCTTGAAGACTGTTCACGCTGAAAAGCTGAATACCGAGATTGCTAATGGCTGTTGTCATAGTTTCCGCACTAGAGAGTTGCCAGGAGATCGTTGAACATCTGCGAGATCGTGCTGATCACATGCGCGGATGCCGCATAGCTATTCTGTAAGGTTGTTAAATTAACCAGCTCGCTATCGACGTTGACGCTGGTCGCATTCGTCAAGGTCTGCTGATAATAGGTTTGCTGTTGAGTGGCCGAGGCGCTCTGCGTGCTTATCGTATTCGCCGCCTGCTGAAAACCGGCCAGAATGGTCGTCACCAGACCTGTGGTCGTGCCGCTGGGCAAAGACAGGCCTGCAGCACTATCGGTGAAATTGTAAGCCGTCGAGAATGAATTAGCGGTGTTGTTGACTTCGTCGGAAGTCAAATTCCCGAGCTGCGTCGGATCAGTTAGTAAAGTGCTGTTGACCCCAAATCCATTGGTGGTGGTGAAAAAGCCGGCGCCGGTTGTATTGGAAGGATTATAGGCATTGGCGAAGGTGACCTTGGGGCTCGATGAATTCGTGGTAAAGGCGTTTATCAAATCATTTATCTGCGCCTGCAATTTCTGAATCGTGTTGATGCCGGGCGATGCGCTTGGTGTTGTGGCCGTTGCGTTGAACTGAATTTCGGCTTGCAGAGAGCCGCCTAACAGATCGTTTGTTACATTGATTCCGCCTGAATTGGCGACGGTGCCGGTACCGCTGTCATAAGTAAAAACCTGAGGCTCGACGTCCAGCATGGACACACCGTCAGGCGTATAAAGAGCGATTTTTCCCTGACTGCGTTGGAACACGGAAACATTCGTTATCGACGAAATCTGGTTGACGAGTATATCGCGCCGATCTTCGAGATCGCCTGACGGCTGATGATTTGCCAACGCTGTCACGATTTGCGCATTAAGAGAAGCGACACCGGCAAGATCGCTGTTAAGTTCGGTGACCGTGCTTTGAGTATCGGCAACCACTTGCGATTGCAGCGTCGTTACCTGAGTGGATATTGTATTGACCTGCTGGGCAAAATTTTGACCGGCAGCGACAACAGCCGCCTGAGCCGTCTGATCTTCCGGCGAGGTCTGAAGTTGGGTCCAGGCTGCGGCAAACTGTGAGACCGCCGCCGACAAGGCCGGATTGCTGGCATTGGAATTGAGGATCGCCTGCACTTGCTGCATGTAGCCATTTTGAGCGCTGAGCAAGGAGGCCGTGGAGGTCGCCGTGTTAAGCGACTGTGTCAAAATGGTGTTGCTGGCGCGCACATAGCTTGCGATTTCGACGCCGCCCGATGCAACGGGCGTAAGCTCGGCCTTCTTTGTGGTATAGCCGACCGTATTGGCATTCGAAATATTGTCGGATGTCAGCTGCATTTGTGCGCTGCTGGTTTGCAATCCGCTCAGCGCGATGCTTAAGGCCGACGAAAGCGACATGGTCCTCGGACTCCCCTAAATCTCGTCAATTACCAATCGGCTTACTGAATGGTATTAATGATCGTGTTCAACATAGTATTGACCGTCGATATGGTTTTAGCGTTGGCGGAATAAATCTGCTGCGCCTGGATCATATCGGTAAATTCGGTGGCGATATCGACGTTGGAAGCTTCGAGTGAGCCGCCCACCACGGTGCCGGCACCGTTGGCGCCGGCTGCGCTGTAACGCGGCGTACCGGATGCCAGAGTGGCAGAAAAAGCACCACCGGTTACGCGTTGAAGCTGGTCTTGCGCAAAAAATTGAACGATCGGTATCTGCGCGATCACTTTCGAGCTTCCGTTGTTGTAGTTGAGAGCGACGTTGCCGCTCGAATCGATGCCAAGGCTGCTGAACGAGCCTTCCGGCAAGCCATTTTGACTGAACGAGTTTACCGAGACCGTTCCCGCCGTATTGGCGAATTGGGTTACGCCGTCGGATTCATCGTAATTGCCGAAATTGACAGCGACTGTCTGCGAAGCGGCGCCGGCAAAGTTCAGCGTAAAGTTGATATTAGCCGGATTGCCTTGGGTGGTGGGTGTCGCCACGGTATACCCGCTGCCGGTTCCTATGCTTTGAATAGTCCCTGTGTTGGTGCTGCTGTTGAAACCAAAAGGTATGGTTGCCGTATAATCGCTGACGCTCGATGTACCGTTTTTGACGTCAACGCTAAGGCTCCATTTATTGGTCGCTGTCTTGGTCCAGGTAAGCGACATGTCGTGCGTATTACCGAGAGCGTCGAAAATCTGAATGGTCGAGGGCGTCGATGTATAAAGGCCTGCCGCGGCATTTGACGGCAGATTGCCGTTGTATATGGCTTCGCTTGTTGCAACTGGATTATCCAGAAGGGCTGATATCTGGATGGGATTCGTCGTCGAGGTATTGACGGCGCCACCATTGTCAACGCTATACCCCAGCAAATAATAACCGGAGCCGTTAACAAGGTACCCGTTCTTATCGAGCGTAAAATCACCCTGTCTGGTGAACAACGTATTGCCGCTGAAGGTTGTTGCCCCCGTCGTGCTGGCCGATGCCGATTCTACGGCAAAAAATCCTTGTCCCGTAATAGCCAGCGACGTTGAAGTGCCGGATTGAATCAGATTGCCTTGCACGTCGTTTTGATAATGAGGCTTGGCGATAACGCCGCCCGGTTCGTTGTCACTAGCGTTTGATTCCGTCACCAGGGATTGGAAATTGGTGCCGATTGACTTGAAGCCTGTTGTTTGGGCGTTGGACAAATTGTCCGAAACGTTGCCGATCGCGTTGGATTGGGCGGTCAGACCGCCGACTGCGACTGTTAATGCGCCGAAAAGTGAAGCCATTTGTGCACCTCTTGTGTTGCTGTGCCTTGCGGATAGTGAAGGCACAAAATTCCAAGAGGCTATGGAGCAAGCCCCATGCCAAAAACAAACTTACTGATTTATAAGGTTTTTTCGGAAGAAGCTTCGAGAAGCCGCCCGCCTACGGAAAATATTTCCTGTCCCGCGGCAAATTTGGAAGCTTCTTAGTTCCCAAAGATCATGCCGACGGGAACATGCACGTAACCGCCGACGATTTCTTCGCCAGGATTGTGCGTGCCAATACCGGCATTGGAGATATGGCTGATCTGCGCCGTGAGCCGCACATTATTGTCGAATTTCCAACCGGCTTCCACTTGCGAACGGAACTCGATCATGGAGCCCATCAGCTTGGCGTTGCCGTTGCTAAACAAACCCACAGTTTCGCTTTCCGTCAGAACAAAATGTTTCCAGAACAGCAAATCGAAATCCAAACCGCCGAAGCCGTATAATTGCTCATGAGTGGTAGCTTCACCGCCGACCAAGGGATGGATGGCAAAATTGAGCCAGTCATTTTGGGCTGACCATAGTGAATAGCCAAAGCGGTATTCGAGTCTGAAATCGGTTGATTGCGTGCGGGCTTCCCCATCCCGGCCAAAGGTTGGATTGCTGGATTTGTCGAAATCGACATAGCCCATGCCGAAAGAGATCAGATCGGGCTGAGCGAGAGGGCGGTCATTGTCGTAATCGGAGGTCGCGGGAGCCGTTGAAGGAGCAGTTTTGCTAGCTGCGTGAGCGCTGAGAATGGGAGAGAAAACGAGCGACAAAACGACAAAAGCCAGCAAGCGAAACATGGACCGGGACCTGTGTTGATGAAAGGAGGGGGATTCGAGGCGGGAGCCAATCTTCCCCGGCAGGCGCTAAATGGCAAGAGAAACTTTGCCCACCTGTCAGTTACGCAGGCTTTTGCTCACGATCTCGTGACAATTGGGCGACAGGCGTTTCAACTTCAAAAGCCGTTTAAGCTCTTGCTGCATAAGAGACCGGCGGCAAGGTTCGTAGTCGCGCCAGCGGGCAAAAGCCTTGGCCAGGCGGGCGGCGGCCTGCGGATTAAGAGGATCTATTTTCTCGATAATTCTGGATACGAAACGATAACCGCTGCCATCCTTGGCATGAAAACCAAGACTATTACCGGTAAAGCTGCCGATGAGGGCCGAAACGCGGTTAGGGTTTTTGAGATCGAAAGCGGGATGCTTCATGAGACGCTGCACTATGCCCAAAACATCCGGACGTTTGGCGGCGGCCTGCACCGAAAGCCATTTATACATAATCAGCGGCTGTTTACGCCAGCGCTTCTCGAAATGACCCAAAGCCCGCGAACGCAAAGCGGATTTGCTATCGGCAAGAATGGATAAAGCCGTCGCCTGATCGGTCATATTAACGGCCCTGGTCGCCTGACCGAAAATAGCAGTCATGATTTTCGGATCTTCGTTTGTCGCCAGATAAGCAAGACACAGATTTTTCAGGCTGCGTTTACCCATACTGACGCCGTCGCTGGCACGCGGATCGAGCCTGGCCAATTTGGCGTGGCACTTAAGCAGATCTTTGCGAAGATAATTCGCCAAAGCAGAACGGAACATCTTGCGCGCCGCATAAATTTTTCCGGGATCGATAAATTTACCGGCCGCGCGCAGCGCGAGACCGATTTCGGATTCGCTTGGCAACGCCACTGTCATGGCTTTAAAGGCGGCATCGGCTTTCCCGTCATTCAACAGAGAAGCAAGTGCCGCAAAAAGCTGCGGGCTCTCGCCCGGAACCTTGACCGATTCCGCTTCAACCATTTTCAGCAGATATTTCAAAAATAATTTCTGCGCCGCTTCGAAGCGGTTGAACGGATCGCTGTCATGCGCGAGCAGGAACAAAAGTTCTTTGTCTTTGTAAGGATAAATCAAACGCACCGGCGCCGAGAAATCGCGCAGCAGCGATAAAACCGGTTTGGCTTTGATATTGCGGAATTCGAAGCTTTCCTGCGGCTTGCGCAACGAAAGAATTTTGGTGCCGATAAGATCGCGGCCCTTTTCATCCAAAAGCCCGATGGAAAGCGGCATATGCAGGGGCTGCTTGTTCTTCTGCCCCGGCGTTGGCGGGCAGGATTGTTTTACATCGAGCCATAAAATCCGCTTTTTCTCGTCATAATGGCTTTCGATATGCAGTACCGGCGTACCAGCCTGAATATACCAGCGCATGAATTGCGCGAGGTCGATCTTATTGGCATCGGCCATAGCCTTAACGAAATCGTCGCAGGTGACGGCCTGACCGTCATACCGCTTGATATAAAGCTTCATGCCTTTGTCGAAACCGTCGCGGCCCACTAAGGTTTGAATCATGCGCGCAAGCTCGGCGCCTTTTTCATAGACCGTCGCCGTATAGAAATTGTCGATTGCCTGATAACGGTCGGGCCGTACAGGATGCGCCATGGGCCCTGAATCTTCGGCAAACTGCACGGTGCGCAAGGCGCGAACATTATCGATGCGCTCGACCGCGATCGAATTCATGTCGCCGCAAAATTCCTGCTCGCGAAAAACGGTGAGGCCTTCTTTAAGGCTCAACTGAAACCAGTCGCGGCACGTGATGCGGTCGCCGGTCCAGTTGTGGAAATATTCGTGACCCACCACGCGCTCGATAAAGGAAATAGTGCCGTCGGTTGCCGTTTCGGGGCGGCCGAGCACGCAGCTATCGTTGAAAATGTTGAGGCCTTTATTTTCCATCGCCCCCATATTGAAAAAGGGCGTCGCCACAATCATGAAGCGGTCGAGATCATATTCGAGACCAAACCGGTCTTCGTCCCATTTCATCGATTTTTTCAGCGCCGTCAGCGCAAAGCCGGTTTCTTTGGTCTTGCCGGGCTCGGTATAAATTTCGATCAAAACGCGGCGCTTGGATTTGGTGACAAAATGGCTGGTGACTTTGTCGAGCTTGCCCGCGACGAGCGCGAACAAATAGCAAGGCTTCGGAAACGGATCTTCCCATATGGCGAAATGCCGGTCTTTGCCTTCATTGCCGGCATCCAGCAGATTGCCGTTCGAAAGAAGCGCCGGATATTTTTTGCGGTCGGCATGAATGGTGACATGAAACCGCGCCATAACATCCGGCCGGTCGGGATAATAAGTGATGCGCCGGAATCCTTCGGCCTCGCATTGCGTGCATAACATCGGGCCCGAGGCATAAAGGCCGGAAAGCGCCGTATTTTTATAAGGATTATGGGTGCTGACGATCTCGAGCTTCGCCTTCGGCGGCATCCTGGCAATCGTCAGGCCATGATCGGTAAGCCTGTAATCTTTGGCAGTTAAAGCGCGCCCATTAAGCGTGACGCCGATCAGCTTCTGATTTTCGCCATTGAGAAACAACGGCGCGTTTTTATTTTTGCTTTTCGGATTACGCCGGACATCGAGCTTCGATGTAACGCGCGCATGATCCTCACGAATATCGAAATCGAGCACGACGCGGTCGATGAGAAAATCGGGAACTTTATAATCGGAAAGATAGATTTCTTTTTTAGGCATGAGACCGCCTGTTGATTTAGATTGCGCCGATCTTTAGCAAATTATTGCTGCTTGGCCAATTCCGGCGCTACCGAAAAACTTTCGCCGCAGCCGCAGCGCCCCGTCTCGTTAGGATTGACGAAATCGAAGCCGGAGCGGGTCGGGTTTTCCTTGTAATCCATTACCGAGCCGACGATATAGAGCGTAGCTTTCGGATCGATCACCACCGTCACCCCGTCCTGCGTCACCACATCGGCGAATTTGGGCTTATCCACCAAACGATCGAGATATTGCAAATCATAGCTTAAGCCTGAGCAGCCCTTGGTCGTGGTCGAGACAATAACCGCCTCAGGCCGCGGCTGTTTCTGATCGAGCAAATGTTTTATGCGGGCCGCCGCCGCCGGCGTAATCGTCAGCATCGCGCCCGGAACGGAACCAACCGCCTGTTGTTCAGGTCCGCTTATATTATCGAGTGACATATATTTTCTTCCTTTTTCCTAGCAGCTAGCGGCCAGCACCTGGCCCCTAGAACATATTAAGTTGCATGCGCACTTCATCCGTCATGCGCGATTTATCCCAAGGCGGATCCCACACCAGCTCAACCTTTATATCGTTAAGCTCGGGCAGGTTTACAAGCGCCTGCTGAACCATTCCCGGCATTGTCCCGGCGACAGGGCAGCCCGGCGCCGTCAGCGTCATATCGACATGAATGTCGAACTTATCCTCCATCGCCGGCTGGATATCGATCCGGTAGATAAGGCCGAGATCGTAAATATTGACCGGTATTTCCGGATCGAACACGGTGCGCAATTGCGTAACCACGCGGTCTTCCAGTTTCACCGCCCGGTCCGACATCAAAGTTTTGGCTTCGATTCCCATAACAACCTCCTATTCGGTCGAGGTCTGTTTTTCGTTTTTCATCGCCGATTGCAAAGTATGCCAGGGCAATGTCGCGCATTTAACCCGCATCGGGTAGTGCTTGACGCCGGCCAAAGCTTTTAGCCTGTCGGCATCGTCTTCGTTGAGGCCGGCTTCCGTGGCTTCGCCCTTGCCGGTGCATGACGCGTGCAGATACTGAAACAGTTTTTCGGTTTCGGCGGCGGTCTTGCCCTTCAGCATCTCGGTCATCATCGAGGCCGATGCCATCGAGATCGCGCAGCCACTGCCCTGAAAAGCAGCATCCCGAATGGTGCCTTGATCATCGACCGATAGATAAAGCATGAGCCGGTCCCCACAGAGGGGATTATGCCCCAAAGCCTCACGATTGGCCTGCGGCATATTGTGAAAATTACGCGGACGCTTGCCGTGATCGAGGATCAAATCCTGATAAAGATCGCGCAAATCGGTGTCCAAAGAAGCTTGGCTCATGATTGCTCTCCAGCTCTTTCAGTTCGCGTTCCCCTCCCCTTGCGGGAGGGGTTAGGGGAGGGGTTCTCTCGCAGAGGGCTAACGTCAGTTCTTGCTGAACCGCCTTGAGATTCCCGTTCTCCAGTTGTCATGCGAAAATCTCCCGCACTTTCTCAATCGCCTTAACAAGGGCATCCACTTCTTCCCTGGTATTATAAAGCCCGAAGGAAGCGCGCGCGGTCGCCGCCAGCCCCATCTGATCCATCAAAGGCTGCGCGCAATGATGCCCGGCCCGAATGGCGATGCCGTGCCGGTCGAGAATAGTGCCGATATCGTGCGGATGAGCACCTTCCATCACGAAAGAGATGATGCCGGCCTTGTGCGGCGCTGTGCCGATGATTTTAAGGCTATTGATCGCGCGTAATTTTTCCGTCGCGTAATCGAGCAATTCCTTTTCATGCTTTGCTATGCGGTTAAGGCCGATGGTCGAAACATAATCGATTGCCGATGCCAAACCGATTGCTTCGGTAATGGCGGGCGTGCCGGCTTCAAAGCGATGCGGCGCGTCTTTATAAGTAGTTTTATCAAAGCTGACGCTGGCGATCATCTCGCCGCCGCCTTGGTAAGGCGGCATCTTTTGCAAGAGAGCCTGCTTGCCATAAAGCACGCCGATGCCGGAGGGGCCGTAAAGCTTGTGCCCCGAAAATACATAAAAATCGGCATCGAGCGCCCGCACATCGACCGGCATATGGCTGACGGCCTGGCACCCATCGACCAACGCCATTGCGCCTTGCTTATGAGCCAAAGCAATTATTTCCGCGGCAGGCAGAACGGTCCCAAGCGCGTTCGAAACATGCGCAAAGGCCACCAATTTCGTTCGTGGCGAAAGCGCCGCTTTAACATCCTCGATCCGCACATCGCCTTCCGCCGTCACCGGCACCACGCGCAGAACCACGCCGATTTGTTCACGCAACAGCTGCCAGGGCACGATATTCGAATGATGCTCGAGACCTGTCAGAATAATCTCATCGCCTTTTTGCAAAAATCTGCGGCCCCAGCTGGCGGCGACCAGATTGATCGCCTCGGTCGCATTGCGAACGAAAATGATTTCTTCGGCATGCCTGGCATTGATGAAACGACGCACGCGCTCGCGCGCCGCCTCAAACAAATCGGTGGCGCGCACCGAAAGCTCATGCACGCCGCGATGAATATTGGCGTAATCGCTTTCCATAAAGCGCGTCATCGCCTCGATCACCTGGCGCGGTTTCTGCGCACTGGCGGCGCTGTCCAGATACACAAGCGGATGGCCGTGAACTTGCTGCGCCAAAATCGGAAAATCATTCCGGTATTGCCCGACCGGAAAATCACGCGGCGCCGCGCAAGCAAACAATTCATCTTCCGGCGCATAGCAAACGGGGCTGGCGGGTTCAATTTTGTTCATCGCACCAACCCTCCATCATGTTGCGCGCGTAATCGCGCCATTCCGTGCTTTGGATCTCATCCAAAATCTCGCCGATGAAGCCGCGGATCAAAAGACCGCGCGCCGCATTTTCGGAAAACCCGCGCGCGCGCAGATAAAACAGCATATCGGCATCCAGATCGCCGATAGCAGCGCCGTGGCTGCATTTTACATCGTCGGCGAAAATTTTAAGCTCCGGCTTGGCATCCATTTCGGCCTGGTCGGATAACAGCAAGGCGCGGTTTAATTGGCTGGCATCGGTTTTTTGAGCGCCTTTTTCGACCGTGATTTTGCCCTGAAAAACGCCGCACGCTTTGTCGGCCAGGATCGATTTATAGGTCTGACGGCTGGTGCCGTAAGGGGCGGCATGAATGATATGCGTGGTGGTATCGGCATGCTGCTGGCCGCGCAAAAGCATGACGCCGTTCAAAGCACATTGCGCCATTTTACCGGCCAGCTTTGCCTCAATTTCGTTGCGCACAAGCTTGCCGCTCATGATCAATTGGAAATTATCGTAATAAGCGCCCTCGCCGATCTCCACGCGCGTATCGGACAATGATGAAACGGATGCACCGGTATTCACGATCCGGCCATGCACCAATTTGGCTTGCGATCCCAAACGGATATTTGTCTCATAAACGGCAACTGCCGCCTGCGAATTTTGCGAAGCGATATGATGTTCGACCAAAGTCAGCCGGCCGCTGGCGCCAAGCTCTATATCGAACCGCGCATTGATCTCCAGCGGCTTGTCTTCGGAATCATGAAGAAAGACCAGTTCCACCGGCGCCGTGACAAGGCAAGTTTGCCCGGCCAGTTTTAAGCGATAGCCATTAGACAGATCGCCCTGCATCAAGCCTTCCAACTCGCCGAGCTGCGAGCATTCCGGCCGCCAGATACCATTCACGAAAACGATCTGATGACGCTCGCCGGAATTTTTGACGATGCTCGGCAAATTTGCGGGAACACTTTCCTGTTTTGCCGGAGACGCGTATTGCAACTCCGCCAAGGGAGCAAGATTGGTATATTTCCAACCTTCCTTGTCGCGCTTGCTGCGCTCGATGACGGCGGCGAGAGACATCAGGCAGCCTTCCCGAAAACTTCGGTGGCAATGGCGGGAATGCGGCTCAAATTACGGATAAGAAAATCCGGCTTCATCGCCCGCAATCTTTTTGCCGAACACATGCCGTCCAGAACGGCAACCGTCACAAGCCCCAGCGCGCGGCCGATTTCGACCTCTTCCTCACTATCGCCGACAATGATTGCGGTGCCGATGGGGCGGCGGCGCATATGGTCTTTCAGCCGGTCGCCCTTGCCGCGCTTGCGGAAAGTGCTGTCCTGCGCTTCGAAAGCGATGATCTCATGAAAATGATCGCGAATGCCGAGCCGCCGCGCCTGCGTATCGATCCTTTGCGTCACGTAATTGCTGAGCACGATCGCTTCGCAACCTTTGCCACGCATATGCTTTAACATCGGCTTGGCGCCGGGACGCAAGCGCAAGGCGCCGGCATTATAGCTCTCATGCCACACAGGATGAATTTCATGTTCGCGCGCTGCCAGCATTTTCGGTTCGCAGCCAAGCGCATGATAAAGCCGGTCGAGCGGCATCGTATAATGGCGGCGATATTGCGTGACTGAAATGCGCGGCAACTCCAGCAAAGCCATAACCTTGTTGGTCGCGCGCACGCAGGCATGCGTATCGGCTAGCAATGTGCCGTTCCAGTCGAAAACAATAGTGTTTCGACTTGCGCCCATCAGGCAGCCTCCGGCGCGAATTCGGCATAGCCTTTGGCCTCGAGCTCATGCGCGAGCTCCGGCCCTCCCGATTTCTGAATGCGGCCCTGCGCCAGCACATGAACGAAATCGGGCTTAATGTAATCCAGCAAACGCTGATAATGGGTGATAACCAGCATCGAACGATCCTGACCGCGCAAAGCATTGACCCCATCGGCGACAACCTTCAGCGCGTCGATATCGAGGCCGCTGTCTGTTTCATCGAGAATGCAAAGCGACGGCTCCAGCACAGCCATCTGCAAAACTTCGTTGCGCTTTTTCTCGCCGCCGGAAAAACCGACATTAACCGCACGTTTCAGCATCTCATCCGTCATGCCGAGAGCCTTGGATTTTTCGCGCAGGAGCTTGAGCATCTGCATGGCATCCAGTTCGCTCTCGCCGCGCGATTTGCGAATGGCGTTCAAGGCTGATTTCAGAAAATTGATATTGGTGACGCCCGGAATTTCGACCGGATATTGAAAGGCCAGAAAAATGCCCTGCACCGCCCGCTCTTCCGGCTTCAGCGCCAAAAGATCACGCCCTTTAAACAACACCGATCCTTGCGTCGGCTCATAGCCATCACGCCCCGCCAGCACATAAGACAAGGTGCTTTTGCCGGAACCGTTCGGCCCCATGATCGCATGCACTTCGCCAGCGCCGATTTTAAGATCGACGCCTTTCAGAATTTCCTTGCCGCCCACGGCGGCATGCAGGTTTTTAATCTCGAGCATTGTTTATCCCACGCTTCCTTCCAAACTGATCCCCACCAATTTTTGCGCCTCAACGGCAAATTCCATCGGCAGCTCGGCCAGAACTTCCTTGCAGAAACCATTGACGATCAGGGCCATCGCTTCTTCGTCGCCGAGGCCGCGCTGACGGCAGTAAAACAATTGATCCTCGCTGATCTTGGATGTCGTCGCTTCATGTTCCACGCGCGCCGAAGGCTGCCTGCTTTCGATATAAGGCACCGTATGCGCACCGCATTGATCGCCGATCAAAAGACTGTCGCATTGCGTTTTATTGCGCGCACCCTTGGCGGTACGCAAAATTTTCACGAGCCCGCGATAGGTGTTTTGCGCCTTTCCGGCGCTGATACCCTTCGAGATGATCGTCGAGCGCGTATTCTTGCCGATATGGATCATCTTGGTGCCGGTATCGGCCTGCTGATAATTGTTGGTGATCGCCACCGAATAGAATTCGCCGACTGAATCGTCGCCCTGCAAAATACAGCTGGGATATTTCCAGGTAATGGCGGAGCCGGTTTCGACCTGCGTCCACGAAATCTTGGAACGTTTGCCGCGGCAGGCGCCGCGCTTGGTGACGAAATTATAAATGCCGCCTTTGCCGTTTTCGTCGCCCGGATACCAGTTCTGCACGGTCGAGTATTTGATCTGCGCATCATCCAGAGCGATCAACTCCACGATCGCGGCATGCAGCTGATTTTCATCGCGTTTCGGCGCCGTGCAACCTTCGAGATAGCTAACATAAGATCCTTCATCCGCGATAATGAGTGTGCGTTCGAACTGCCCTGTATTCTCGGCATTGATGCGGAAATAAGTCGAAAGTTCCATCGGGCAGCGCACACCCTTCGGCACATAAACAAACGAGCCATCGGTGAACACGGCCGAATTGAGCGTAGCAAAGAAATTGTCGGTGATGGGCACAACGGAGCCCAGATACTTTTTCACCAGTTCCGGATGATTTTGCACGGCCTCGGAGATCGGGCAGAAAATAATACCCTGTTCCTCGAGCTTCTTTTTGTATGTGGTAGCGACTGAAACGCTGTCGAACACGGCATCCACCGCCACGCGCGGCTCGACACCTGCCAGAATTTCGCGCTCGCGCAAAGGAATGCCCAGTTTTTCGTATGTTTTGAGCAGCTCCGGATCGACCTCATCAAGGCTCTTCAATTTCTTCTGCTTAGGCGCGGCATAGTAATAGGCGGCCTGATAATCGATCGGCGCATGATGAATGAAGGCCCAATCGGGCTCCCGCAGCGTCAGCCAGTGGCGATAGGCTTTAAGCCGCCATTCCAGCAGCCATTCGGGTTCGTTTTTCTTGGCCGAAATAAAACGAACGGTATCTTCGTTCAACCCCTTGGGCGCGGTTTCGGATTCGATATCGGTGACGAAGCCGTATTTATATTTCTGCTCGGCCAGATCCTGCGCCAGCGCTTTGGTGACGGTACTCATGGCCGCACCTCTTCGCTTTTTTCAATCACCGCATCAAAAGAAAATGGAAGCGGCACCGCCATATCGGCAAGCGACACAGCTTCCAGCGCCTGCCGCACGGCATGGCTTACTTTGTTCCAATGGCCGTTCATGGGGCAAATGGCTTCCACACCGCAATGATGTTCGCCGCCGTCGCTGCATTCGGTCAGGGCAATCGGTCCGTCCATTGCTTCGATAATCGCGGCAATCGAAACGGCCGACGCCGTGCGCGTCAAACGATAGCCGCCGGCAGCGCCGCGCCGCGTTTCAACGATGCCGGCTTTCGCCAGATGCTTGAGAATTTTGGATGTTGTCGGCAAAGGCAAGCCGCTGCGCTCGGCAAGATCGGGCGCTGTCCATATAGCCCCGTCTTCATTCACCATGCGGGTGAGAAGCGTAACGGCATAATCGGTAAGGCGGCTTAGCTTGATCATGGACCCATTATATCCAATCAGTACTAATTTAGTCCATATTGTATATCTTGTTATTATATATGGTTTTTTCTTATTCAGGGACAGAGTAAGATGCCTCCATGCCGACCGCCCTTTTTACCCACCCAGCCTGTATCCTGCATGAAAATGGCCCCGGCCATCCGGAAAGCCCGGAGCGGCTAAAGGCGATCCTCGATGAATTGGCTAAACCCGATTACGCCGCCCTCATCCGCCGTGAAGTGCCGCTGGCAACAAAAGAGCAAATCGCCCGCGTCCATGATCCTGTTTACGTAGAAGCGCTTCTCAAGCGCATCCCGAGACAAGGCTACGCACCGCTCGACCCCGATACCGCTCTATCACCCCACTCAGGCGAAGCGGCACTGCGCGCGGCAGGTGCCGTGATTGCTGCAGTGGATGATGTGCTGAATGGAAAAACCGGCAACGCTTTTTGCGCCGTGCGCCCGCCGGGGCATCATGCAGAGCAAGATCACGCGATGGGTTTTTGTCTGTTCAATAATATTGCAATCGGCGCCGCCCACGCGCTTGCCGCGCACGGTTTAACACGCATCGCAATTATCGATTTCGATGTGCATCACGGCAGCGGCACCGAGCAATGGGCCAAACAGCATCCGGAAATTCTTTTCTGCTCTTCTCATCAATTCCCGTTTTATCCCGGCACCGGCTATGCCGATGATCGCGGGCCTCACGGTAACATTCTCAACATTCCCTTGCGCGCAGGCGCAGGCAAAGAAGAATTCCGTGATGCAATGGAAAATCACATGCTGCCCGCCATTACCGCTTTCGCGCCGGAGCTCATGATGATCTCGGCCGGTTTCGATGCCCATCATGACGATCCTTTGGGCGGCCTTAATCTGACTGCCGAGGATTTTGGCTGGGCTACGGCCAAACTGGTCCACCAGGCCAACCACTTATGCCAGGGCCGTTTGGTCAGCACGCTGGAAGGCGGCTACAATCTGCAAGCCCTTGCCGAATGCGTTGGAGCCCATGCAAGGGCCTTATTGGCGGGCTAAAAATACCTTTGCTTGAGGGGGGCCCTTCCGCCTAAAGTCCTCGCCCATGAGTGAAAAAGCCCGAAATACCACGCCTGCCGCCATGCCGGCCGACATTGCCAAGCTTGGCTTCGAAGAGGCGATGAGCGAGCTTGAAAAGCTTGTACGTCAGCTTGAAGACGGCAAAGCCAAGCTTGACGATGCAATCTCGGCCTACGAACGCGGCGCCTTTTTGAAACGCCATTGCGAAAGCAAATTGCGCGAGGCGCAAATGAAAATCGAACGCATTGCCATCGGCGAAGACGGCAAAGCCTCTCTCAAACCATTCGAAAACTAATCTTCCAGCCCGGGATCGATCCACCATGCCTTCAGTAAGTTCTAATCTCGCCGCCGCGATGGCGGATTCAGCCAAAGCCGTCGCCGATTCACTGCAACGCATTCTTCCGGAATCCGATTTTCCGGAGAAAAAATTATTCGACGCCATGCGTTACGGCGCCTTGGGTGGCGGCAAGCGTTTGCGGCCGTTTCTGGTTCTAAGCTCCGCGCGCATTTTCGGCGTCGATGACGATTGCGCCTTGCGCGCCGCCGCAGCCGTCGAATGCGTCCATTGCTATTCGCTTATTCACGACGATCTGCCGGCGATGGACAATGCCGATCTGCGCCGCGGTCAGCCAACCGTTCATAAGAAATATGACGAAGCCACCGCCATTCTGGCAGGCGATGCCTTGCTTACGATCGCATTCGAAATTCTCGCCGATCCGCGCACGCATGAAGATCCGCAAGTGCGCTGCAGGTTGATTGCGGCTCTTGCCAAAGCTTCAGGCGTCCACGGTATGGTCGGCGGGCAGATGCTGGATCTGATCGCCGAAACGACCGAGCTCGATATCGGCGCGATCACACGCCTGCAACGGCTCAAAACCGGCGAGCTGATCGCCTTTTCAGCCGAAGCGGGCGCCATTTTAGGCAAAACTTCGACGCAGCATCACAATGCGCTGCGCGCCTATGCCCACGATCTCGGCCTCGCTTTCCAAATCATTGACGATCTGCTGGACGCCGAAGGAACCGAAGCCGAAACCGGCAAATCGGTCGGCCGCGACAGCAAGGCGGGCAAGGCAACTTTCGTCACCGTCCTTGGCGGCGGCCGTGCCCGCGCGCAAGCGAAACTGCTTTCCGAACAAGCCATTCAGCATCTGGCTATATTCGATGGCCGCGCCAAACATCTGGAAGATGTGGCGCGTTTCGTTGTCGAACGCAAATCATAGGCCGTCAATTCTGATGCGCCTTGCGCAATCATTTCTCGGCCTTTTTCTCCTATCGATACCATTGCTTGTTACGCCGGCGGCGGCTGAGGAACAGATTGCCTCGCAGCCTTCCATCGCCATGCATGGCGCACCGAAATATCCGGCTGACTTCACCCATTTCGATTACGTCAATCCGGATGCGCCCAAGACAGGCACGCTTAAACTCGGCGTTACCGGCAGTTTCGACAGCCTCAATCCATTCATTGTGCGAGGCCAGCCGCCGCTTGGTTTGAGCCTCGGTTATATGTCGCTGGTCTATGAGCCTTTGATGGCCCGCAGCTGGGATGAGCCTTTCTCGCTCTATGGTCTTATCGCCGAAAGCGTCGAAGTGCCGGCAGACCGCTCCTCGGTCATTTTTAATATCAATCCGAAAGCCCATTGGCAGGATGGAAAGCCAATCACTGCCGATGATGTTTTGTTTTCCTACCAGACATTGCGCGACAAAGGCCGCCCCAATATGCGCACCTATTATAAGAAAGTAGAGAAAGCGGAAATACTGGGCCCCTTACGCATTCGCTTTAGCTTCATCCGCGATGCCCAAGGCGCTATCGATCGCGAGATGCCGCTTATCATGGGATTGATGCCGGTGCTGCCGTCTCATATCTGGCAAACGCGCAAATTCGACGAAACATCGCTGCAAATTCCGGTAGGCAGCGGGCCTTATAAAATCGCCCATGTCGATCCGGGCAGATCGATCGCCTATCGGCTCGATCCCGATTATTGGGGCCGCGACATCCCTTCCCGCCGCGGGCTTTTCAACTTCGACCAAATCCGCATCGATTATTACCGCGACGATAATATTGCGCTCGAAGCTTTCAAGGCCGGAGCCTATGACTGGCGCCGCGAATTCGATGCCGGCAAATGGGCCACGGGTTACGATTTTCCCGCCGCGCATGATGGACGCGTCAAGCTGGAACGCCATGAGCATCACCGGACAGAACCGGCCTATGGCTTTATCCTCAATACCAGGCGGCCGCCTTTTAACGATCCGGCCCTGCGTGCGGCGCTGGAATACACGCTCGATTTCGACTGGATCAACCGCACCCTGTTCCACAGCGAATATCGCCGCGTTACCAGTTTCTTTCCCAACTCCGAACTAACCGCGCCGTCCTTGCCGGAAGGCAAGGAACTGGAAATCCTCGAAAAATATCGCGATAAATTGCCGGCAGAGATTTTCACCGAAACAGTAACTCCGCCCGAAGGCAATCAGCGCGATAATCTGCTGAAGGCTGACGATATACTGCGCGGTGCCGGATATAACCTGCGCAACAACCAGCTTTACGCGTCCGGCGCGCAAAAGCCGGTTGCATTCGAAATTCTCCTCAGCGATCCGGCCGAGGAAAAGGTCGCGCTCGAATGGTCGCGCTCGCTGGCCCGTATCGGGATCACGGCCCGCGTTCATACGGTAGACAGCGCCCAATATCAGGCGCGAATGGCGGCTTTCGATTTCGATGTTACGGCCGGCAGATGGATCAACAGCATGTCGCCGGGGAATGAGCAGATATTCTTCTGGGGCTCGTCCGCAGCAGATCAGCCCGGAAGCCGCAATTATCCCGGCATCAAAGATCCTGTAATCGATGAATTAGCCAATGCCGTACCGGCAGCCATAACGCGCGACGATCTGGTCGCAACCACACATGCGCTGGATCGGGTTTTGATGAAAGGTCATTACACTGTGCCGCTTTATTATGCGGGAGCCGACCGGCTTGCTTATTGGGCCACACATTTGCGCCGGCCGGACATAGCGCCGCTTTATGGAACGGTGCTTGAAAGCTGGTGGGCCGAATAACTTCTAATAAACGCCGGGTATCAGGCGCGCGGTATCCCGGCTGTAATCGGCATAACGCGGAAAAGTTTCCCGCAATATCTTTTCTTCATAGTGAATGCGGCCCAGCTGCAAAAGAAATTGAGCTGCAACTATCCCCACTGCCGCCGGTGAAAGAAAGCTGATCATCGCACCAATCGTGGCGACGGCTTCCGCCATATAAAGCGGGTGGCGAATAAAACGATAAGGTCCCGCCATCACCAGCCTGCGCCCCTCAGGCAAAATGGAAAATGAGCGCCCTAGATAACCGAGCGACGCGATAGCGAATATGTTGCCGATCAAAACGAGGGCGATGCCGGCCAAGGTCAAACCTACCGGCAGGCTGGTTCGCAAAGGCAAGAACAAAAGCCCGCATGTAAGGAAACCGCCGCCTATAGCGGTCGCGGTTGGGATCAATTTCGTCGAGCGGTTTAAAGGCCGCAATCGAACAGCATAAATACACGCGATCAAAAATGTATAGAGGCCGACCGAAAGGATCGAAATGCCATCGGCAAAAGATATCCAGTGTTTATGACCGGCATGCGCGTGAATTTGCACGAAAGCATTCTTGAAATAAAAGCCCGCGGCCAAAGCAAAAATAAGGGCGAGCACCACGCGGATCAGCATATCGGTCCGGGCGGACAAGATTTTTCTCTTCGTTTTTCTAGTGCGCGGCACAGTCACGGGGGCAACCTATGGCGGAGGGAAAATAATTGTGGAGACCCATTGTCGCAGGCCTCTCTTAAGACCTGTTTAAGCAAATTACTTTTTGTAGAACCCCTTGCAGACAAAGGATTTTTCCGCCTTCTCGTGCATAGGGTGCACCCGCTAATAGGCCGTTATTGCTTGTAATTTCGAACTTTATTTCACGGTTCATTAAAGCGTTTCCGATACCTTGGGCTGATTACGGACTTCGAGAGATTTTTCAACCCAAAACTTAGGAGAAGAGCTATGTCGAAGATAATTCGTTTTTTGAAAAATGAAGACGGCGCCACTGCCATTGAATACGGCTTGATTGCCTCCTTGATCGCGGTCGCCATTGTGGGTGCCTTGTTGGCCCTTGGCCCAGCCCTGTCCGCCACCTTCAACAAGGTAACCGGCAATCTGTAAGCTTACAGTCTAGGGAGACATATCATGCGTAGTATGTTTCGCTTTCTAAAGAATGATCAAGGTGCAACGGCCATCGAATATGGTTTGATCGCTTCCTTGATTGCCGTGGCCATCGTCGGCGCATTGCTGGCGCTTGGTCCGGCCCTGAGTGGTCTGTTTAATCAGGTTACAGGCAATCTGTAGAAAAAGTTTTTCGAAGTCCCGCCTATCAACGCGGGAGAGGCCAGCAGGCTTCTCCCGCGTTTTTTATTCCTGTCCTACGCCGAACAATAAAACATTGCCCGGCAAAGGAATGGCGTTAAGCCACGAAGGAATATGGCCATCAGCGAGCTGCCGGGCGAGACTGCTGCTGGTGCCGGCTGCTGGCGATCGATAAAGATCCGGCACTGCGTGGCACAGCGCGACAAATTCAGCCTTACGGTTACGAACAATCTGCAAGGCTTCTGCCTGATCGGCGGTGGAAAAAAACCTGGCGGCATCGAGATTACCGGCGATATTGGTATGAAAAGGAGCCGCCAGGACCATATCGGGCGTACGGAAAAGAAGCTCGGCGCCATCATTAATCATATTCATGATCAGATGCGGATGATCGCTATAGGCATTGGATGAAAGCAACGCAGCCAGCGGGTGCAGATCGCAGGTCTCTTCTTCCTGCAGCACCGGGAAGAAAACGAGATCGGGATAAAGCGATCTTTTTTCATGCAGGGCCGGCAGTACTACCATCGGGATCGGCCCCGCCAACAATACAATGCCGATGCGAGCCGCCGCCAAAGACGGACCGGCCAGATTATCTTTGGCCCAGATCAATCCGTTTTTTATGAACCAGGCAAACCATATCGTGCTGAAAGCCAGAGTAAAAAACAGAACCCGCGCCTGATAAAAAGCGCCCAGCACGCCCGTATCAATAAAAAGCACGGCCAATAATCCCCATAACCAATAATCATTCCCGGCTTTTTTAACCGCCGGCACCAAAGCTAACGCCGCCATCAAAAGAAGCGGCGATAAAAGACAGATAGCAGTAACCGGCAAGCTCACGCCGCCGATGCGCGGCAGCGCTTCTCCGATATTATCGAACATGAGCTTGGCCAAGGCAGGATCGACGCCGCCATAAGGTCCGCCTTTAAGATCGGGGAAAAAATGGAGAAAACAAATGCCGGACACCATGCTTAAACCGGCGCCGGCAACGTAACGCAGCCATGCATATTGCGTCAGCGAAGCCAGAATAATCCCAACGAAGATGAGAGCTATGCAGCCGGTAAAACCCACATATACAATGGAATAGGCCAGCGTATCGATCGCAAACAGATTTGCCGGCGGTTTTGTCAAAGCCAGAAACAGATAAGAAAACAAAAACAGAATTAGCCCAAAAACAGCGCCATTACGGGCGGCTAACTTTCCATTCACTATCGCCCACCAGCCGATCCAGGCCGTTATGAGGATTAACACCGGCAGGGATTCAAGGCCGATGGCAAGGTTCAAGGCTAAAAGAACTCCTGCGCCTATCGCCCATTTGAAATCATCGGATTGCCGGATCATGCGAATGGCGCAACCGAATGCGGCAACGCTCAGCATCACAACCACGCCGTGATGGTCCACCCGTCCGGGCGCAAACTGCACGATAAGAATGCCGGTGAAAAGCAGGACAAAAGACGTAATGCGCGACCAGTCCTTGCCCACGAAGGGTTCAGAGGCCCAGCGCAGCACAAACATAAAAACCGCCAGCATAAGGAGCGGGAAAATCACTGCGGCTACCGTTGCGGCATCCATAGCGTTAAAAAAACACCGGAACGGCAAAACGAGAATTGCCAGCGGCAATTCGTAAAGGCGCGAAAAATGAATGGGCACGCCGGCAGGCGGATTAAGCCGGTGCTGGATATTGTCGAACCAGCTTTGGCCATTGAGCCAATCGTTTGTTTGAACCAGATAGAGATAATCGTCGGGATCGATGAAATCGCCCTTCAAAATCCGGCTTTCCGGATGCAGGAAAAAGCACAAAACGAAATAGACCCAGACAAAAATGGGCAGCCCCGCAAAAGGCGGGCTAAAAATGCTGGTGAGCTTTTGTGTAAATCGGAAAGACATGAGACAGGACAACTTAAAAGATTAGAGGCAACCCGTCGAGAAGCGGCGGATTCCCATTCTTCTTTTGGTTACCAACTTTACCAAATAATTAAGAAACCGGCCCTACCGGAATGAAACGGCCGCGACAGGGAACCAAAACCGGCAAAACACCCGATTTTTGGCTGTTTTCTGCATGTTTTTTCGGTCCCGGATTCACCCCTCCTTAATCACGATTGAGCGATACTTACGAGGCTATCCGTGCAAGCGGTTCATTGAGTCTTTTAGGTCTTTCCCCGATGGTTTTGGAGTTGAGCGTATTTCATATCGCCATTCTTTTTGGCGCCGCCGTTCTGCTGGTTATCGCTGCCGTCAGCGATGCCCAACGCTACCGAATTCCCAATTTGGTTTGTGCAGCCTTGCTGCTTCTGTTTCCGTTCTTCGTGATTACGGCCCCCACCGCTATCGAATGGGGGCAGCATCTGATGATCTTTGCTTTGGTGCTGGTTTCCGGCTTTGTCATGTTCATGGGCAATATCGCCGGCGCCGGCGATATCAAATTGCTGGCTGTAACCGGCCTTTGGGCCGGTCCGCATCTGGTCGCGGTCTTTCTGGTCACCACGGCTATTGCGGGGGGCGTCCTGGCGCTTCTGATGGCCGGCCTCACTTACATGCGCAATCTGTCGGCGCGGCGTTCGATCACGCTGGCGAAAGTGCCGATCCCCTATGGTGTCGCCATATCGGTCGGCGGGTTGAGTACGCTTTACATGTTGTCACAACCGATCTTGTTCCCCGGATAGAGGCAAACCATGTCGCGACGCAAACTTGTTCTCATCCTCGCCGTCCTCCTCATAGGCGGCGCGATCGTTTTCATGATGCAGTCCATGATGGCGCCCGATAACGCGCCGAATACATCTGCCACGGCCGAGGCTCCGCCGGCTGCCGAGGTGCTGGCGGCGGCGCGCGATTTACCGATCGGCGCGTTAGTCAAAGACGCCGATCTCAAATGGATTGCGCAACCGGCCGACAGCCAGAACGCGAATTTCCTAGTGAAGGGACGCGACGAGAAAACGGCCCTGATCGGATCCGTACTACGCCAGAATGTTCATAACGGTGATCCTTTAACAGCAAGCCAAGTCGTAAACCCGCATGCGCAAGGTTTCCTCGCTTCCGTTCTGCAGCCCGGCATGCGCGCGATGTCGATTTCGGTTAATCCGGGCGGAGATGTTGCCGGCTTTGTCTTCCCCGGCGACCATGTCGACGTGATCCTGACGCACCTGCTCAATCGCAAGGACGACCCCGATCTGACCGATCGCCATGTCGGGCAAACGGTCTTGTCGGATGTGCGCGTTCTGGCGCTCGACCAGAAAAGCTATGACCAGGAAATGGACCCCAAGATCGCCCAGTTGGCGACTTTGGAAGTGACCCCCAAACAGGCCGAAAAACTAGCGTTAGCAGCGCAATTAGGAATTTTATCATTGTCCTTGCGGAGTCTGGCGGTGGGCGATACGGTACCCCTCCCCCCTACTCCGGACCAGATCCCGGCTACCGAAAAAATCTCCGGAAGTCAGATCTGGGACAGCGACGTAAGCCAAGCTTTTCGACCCCCAGGCGGCGAAGACAGCCTCCTCCAAAAAGTTCAAATCATGCGCGGTAAAGATATTTCCGAAACGACTTTTGAGCGTCACAAATAAGGAATTTCTATGATCGGCCGTTTTTGCATTTTTGTTCTGATGGCGTGGCTGGCCGGCGCCACTCTATCTGCTTATGCGGAAGAAGCGCCTGCGCTGAACGTCAACGTCGATCGCGGCGTGCCGATTACGCTCAGCGGCCCGGCAACATCCGTATTCATTGCCAGCCCGGAAATAGCCGACGTCCAGGTTATGTCGCCAACCTCCATCATGGTATTCGGCAAAAAAACCGGCGAGACCACGTTGATGGCGACCGACAGCACCGGCCATACATTGCTGCATCGTACAGTCGTCGTATCGCAGGATCTTTCCGACCTGCGCCGGGAATTAAACGCCGCCATACCCGGCAACAAGATTCAAGCCGCTGCCTTGCCTGACGGGATAATCCTCACCGGCGAGACGCATGATCCGGTCTCGGTCGAAGATGCCCGCAAGATCGCCGGACGCTATATCAGCAAGGACGGCGCCATTATCAATCGCATTCAGGTAGTCGGCAGCAATCAGATTATGATCCGGGTACGTTTTGCCGAAGTTTCCCGTACAGTCGATAACAGCTTTGGCATCAATTGGAGCAACCTGACTTCAGCCGGCGGTTTCGTGTTCGGCTTGGCATCCGGAGGCGCTCTCACGCCTTTAAGCGGCATCGGCTCGGCAGCCGCCCTTAGTGGCGAAACAGTCGGCGCTGCCACGCCATCCGACGGGATCGCCTTCTCTCATGCCGGCACAAAGACAAATGTGAACGGCCTGATCGATGCGCTGGCGCAGGATGGACTGGTTACCATTCTGGCAGAACCCAATCTCACAGCCATGTCAGGCGAGACGGCCAATTTCCTCGCCGGCGGCCAGGTTCCCGTGCCGGTGCCGCAAGCCAACGGTACTATCTCCATTCAGTATATGAGCTACGGCATCTCGCTGGAATTCACGCCCACCCTGGTGGGTCAAAACCGCATCAATCTGCATGTCAAACCGGAAGTCAGCGAACTCAGCACGCTGGGTCAGATTTCGGTCAATAATCTGACGGCCCCCGCCTTCACCACCCGTAAGGCTGAAACCACTGTCGAGCTTGCAAGCGGCCAAAGCTTTGCCGTCGCCGGGCTGCTCGACAATAGCCAGAATCAAACCGTCAATAAATTTCCATTCCTGGGAGACGTTCCCATATTAGGGCCTTTGTTCCGCTCGACGAATTTTCAGAACAACCAAAGCGAGCTCGTGATCATCATCACGCCTTACATTGTTAAGCCCGGCGAAAGCGAACAGGCCATGGCAATGCCCATGGACGGTTACGCGCCGCCTACGGAATCCGAACGCATACTGGGCTTGCGCAGCAACAGTGGCAACCCCAATGCCAGGCCCATGAGCAGCACTCCGCTTGCAGTGCCGGCCTCCGCAGCACCGGATCTTGATCGCCAATCGCAAAATAATATTCAAGAAGCGCCTGCCCCCGTCGCTGCTCCTTTAGAGCCAGTCATGCCGGCAGCAGCACCAGTGCCGGCAAATCCGGCATCTGCGGCAGGCCCAAGCGGATTTATTCTGGAGTGAGGAATATGATGCGCACTCTGGCCATATTTCTGGTTTTCATCATGCCCGGTATTCTTGCGGCCTGCGCTACAACGCCGCCGGGCAATAACGTCATCCAAGTAGCGCCGACGCCGAATGGTCAAGGCATGGCCATTGCGCCCAACTGCGCCCAATGGTCGGATAATGGGCTCGATGCCCCATCGGACAACCAGCCCTTGCCCCAGTTTGGATGTGCAAGTGCTAGAAATTTAGCAATTATGGTGGAGCGTCCCGAAGATTTGTTACAAGGCCGGGAATTGGGTCCGGCAAATGGTGTTACGACCGCAGGTTCTATTGTTCGTTACAATAATAATCAGACAAGAGGGTTAATTTCTTTATCTCAATCACCTGATAATGGTGTCGATACAACGACAGCGCCAAGTTCGGCGTCGCTCCTTTCAGGTGAAACCCCTCCTGCTTCTGGTTCGTCATCGGCCAGTAAGTAGGGAGGGCGCGCGCCATGAGTGGCTCTCACTCCAGCGGCTCCGGATTTGACGGCGCTATTATGCATACCGAGTTCATGGCCTTCGTCGGCGATGAAACTTCGAACGCGACTATTCGCGCCTTCGCCGAACAGCAAGGCTTTCCGCCCGCCTCCGTACAGACAGGCGGGCCTGAAATGTTTGCCCAGATGCTGGAACACACGGCCGCGCCGAAGCTCGTTATCATCGATGTTGACGGCCAGGAAAATCCGGCCACCACAGCCGTACGGCTGACAGGGTTATGCGGCAATGACTGTAAATTGATCGCTATCGGCTCGGCCAACGATGTTTCGCTTTATCGTCAGATGACGGCAGCCGGCATAGCCGACTATCTCGTCAAGCCTCTTAATCTCGAAGCGCTAACCCAAGCTTGCACCAGCGTATTGCGAGGCACCGGCAAGGGAACCAAGGAAACCAAAACCGTTGTCGTGATCGGCGTGCGCGGCGGCGTGGGCGCCAGCACTATCGCTGTCAATATGGGATGGTTGTTGGCCCATAATCATAAATTACATTGCGCCTTGCTCGATCTCGATTTGCAGTATGGCACCAGCGCCCTGGCGCTCGACCTCGAACCGGGCCGCGGCCTGCGTGACGTGCTTGGATCGCCACAGCGTGTCGATAGCCTGATGGTCGCAAGCTCCATCGTGGCCGCCAGCGAACAATTCTCCGTTTTAAGCGCCGAGGAATCGATCGAGGATATCGTGCCGATCGACAGCACCGCCATCACCGCTTTGTTGCGGGAAATGCGCGGCAATTTCGATTTCGTCGTCGTCGATCTGCCGCGCCAAATGCTGGCGACCCAAAAAAGGCTGCTGGCGACGGCGCATGAAATTCTGCTGGTCACCGAGCTTTCGCTGGCCGGCATTCGCGATACGCTGCGCATTAAAAACGCCCTGCATTCCCTTGGCGGTAGCGCTCATATTTCTTTGACCGTCGGCCGGGCGGGGCCGGCCCACCCGGGCCAGGTCGATCAGACAGCCTTTGAAAAAGGCGCGCAGGTTAAAATCGACTTTACCATTCCCGAAGATCCGAAAGCCGTCGCGCAGGCCGCTAACACCGGTAAGGCCCTCGGCGCTTGTGCGCCGGACGCCGCCGTAACAAAGGCCCTATCCGCGCTCGCCGGTAAATTGACCGGGCATGATACGGAAACGCTCAAAATCAAAAAAGGATTTTGGAGCAAGGTGACCGGCGAGAGCGCGCCCAAAGCCGAAAAATCCAAATCCGATAACCCGGCTGGGAATAAATCATGACGCCGGACGGTCCAGCTCACGCGCCCGACACGACGATCGCCAATCTACGCGATCGCGTGCTTGCCGAATTCAGCGATAAACTATCGGCCGAAAAACTTGGCGCTATACCGCGAACGGATGTTGCGCGCGAGGTCAAACAGACCGTTGCGGAATTTGTCAGCCGCAATCGGATCGATCTTAATCTGCTCGACCAGCGCGATCTTGTTACCGCTATAGTCAATAGCCTCGCACCTTCGGCGCCGGCGGCAGAAAAACCCGTTGAGCAAGCATCCGTTATAAAACCACCCGCTGTTCATGAACCAACACCGTCCCTGGCATCGTTACGCACGGGCATGCGGGCCAATGTCGACCAGGCGAAATTGATCCTGCACCCTCTGGTTCTCGAGCGCATCGATACTTCGGCTGCGGCACGCATGGCGCGCGAAGATTTGGCTCGTGATTTAAGCGGCCTCGTCGCCGAACTGCTTACTGAAACCAAAATCCAGCTTAACGGCCCCGAACGGCAAGAACTCGTAACACGTTTGCTCGACGACATGCTGGGGCTTGGCCCGCTTGAGCCGCTGCTGGCCAACGAAGCCATTTCGGAAATCATGGTCAATGGGCCGAAGCAAGTTTACATCGAGCTCAAAGGCAAATTGATCCAGTCCGATGTGCAATTCCGCGACAACGCCCATGTCCATGCCATCGCGACGCGTATCGTCACCGCCATAGGCCGCCGTATCGATGAAAGCACGCCCTTATGCGATGCGCGCCTGGCGGACGGCAGCCGCGTCAATATCATCATACCGCCGCTGGCCATTGATGGGCCTGCGATCACTATTCGTAAGTTCTCCAAAAAGAAAATCACGCTCGATGCCATGGTCAAATTCGGCAGTATTTCGCCGGTCATGGCCAAAGTCCTGCGTATTTTTGGGCGCTGCCGTCTTAATATTCTGATATCTGGCGGCACCGGTTCGGGCAAAACCACCTTGCTTAATGCGCTTTCGCAAATGATCGATCATGGCGAGCGCGTCGTCACCATCGAAGACGCCGCCGAGTTGCAACTGCAGCAACCGCATACCGTGCGGCTCGAAACGCGCCCTGCCAATCTGGAAGGCAATGGCGAGATCACGATGCGCGATCTCTTGAAAAACGCGCTGCGTATGCGCCCCGATCGCATCATCGTCGGCGAAACGCGCGGCGGCGAAGCGATCGATATGTTGCAGGCGATGAATACGGGCCATGATGGATCGCTTTCCACCGTCCATGCCAACCGCCCGCGTGAAGCGCTGATGCGTTTGGAAAATATGGTGGGACTGGCCGGCGTCAATTTATCGCCACGCGCCATTCGCCAGCAAATCGTCGCGGCCGTCGATCTTATCGTTCAGGTCAGCCGCATGCGCGACGGCTCCCGCCGCGTAACGCAGGTCAGCGAAATAACCGGCATGGAAGGCGATGTCGTCACCATGCAGGATTTGTTCATTTGCGAGGTTACCGGCGAAGCACCCGACGGCAAATTGATCGTCGAATTCAAAAATAGCGGCCTTCGCCCCCATTGTTTACCAAAAGTCGCCTATTTCGGCCTCGATAAACAGTTAATGGAAGCAATGACATGATGATTGCCCATTCTTCTGTAATGTATGTGGGCGGCGGCGCAATCGTGGCCGCGCTGCTTCTCATGATTGCCTTTGCCGGCAATGGAACCGACGCGCAGGTCGAACGGCGCATAGGCCGCATTGCCGGCTACAAGCCGCTGGCCACCGGCAAAGGAGGCGTTCCCAGCGCGCGGCGCATAACGGCCGATAGCGGCTTTGCCTGGTTCGATAGCCTGATCAAGACATTGATGCCAAATCCCGACAAATTGCGCAGCCGGATCGCTAAAACGGGTCGCAATATTACGCTTGGCGAATATCTGCTGATGAACGGGATCTTGATCATTGTCGCTTTTCTTGCTCTTGCCTTCGGGTTTCACTGGTCGAAGGGATCGGCGGCTTTTCTTGGCATCGCCGTCGGCCTTTATATTCCCCATACCGTGATCAATATTATGGGCAAGAAACGTATTCGTAAGTTTCTCGCCAATTTCCCCGAAGCTATCGATACGATGAGCCGCGGCCTGCGCTCGGGCCTGCCGGTAACGGAATCTATTGCCGCCGTCGGACGCGAAATGCCCGATCCCGTCGGCATCGAATTCAAACGTATAAGCGACGGCGTACGCGTCGGCCGTACGCTTGAAGACGCGATGTGGGACGTTACGCGCCGTATCGACGTATCGGAATTCCGCTTTCTGATCATAGCCATGGCCATCCAAAAGGAAACCGGCGGTAATCTGGCCGAAACGCTGGGTAATCTGGCCGATCTCATCCGCCGCCGCCGCCAATTGCGCCTCAAGATCCGCGCGATGTCTTCGGAAGCGCGCGCTTCGGCCATGATTATCGGCTCCCTTCCCTTCGTCATGTTCACGCTGCTGTGGGTCGTCAATAGCGATTATGTCATGACCCTTTTTCGCTCGCTTCAAGGCAACATTTTGCTGGGCTTCGGCCTCGGCATGATTTCAGCCGGCATTTTCGTCATGAACAAAATGATCAGTTTCGAGATCTGATATTATGCAAAAGCTTTTTCATAACCCCCATGCTGCCGTTCTTCTGTGCGGCATAGTCGCGGTCCTGGTGATCGTGCTTGTCTGGCAGGCATTGCTCGATCGCAGTGCCGTGCCAGCCGAACGGATGCGCAATGTGCTGGAGCGGAAATCCGAGTTACGCCAGGCCCAGAGAAAGAAACTCTCGCGCCGTGCCGGGTTGCAGCGGCTTGGCGCGATGAAGCAGGTTGTCAATTGGTTTAAGCTGGCGCGCGGTAAAGGTTTTCAGGATCTACGTATCAAGCTGGCGCGCGCCGGCTATCGCTCGCGCGATGCAATGTTCGTTTTTATTTTTCTTAAGCTCATTCTCATGGCCGGGCTGGCTTTCGGCGCTTCTTTCCTTCTCTTCGTTCTGCATCTTACCGCCATGACAGCCGGCTTGCGGATTCTGGTGGTTTTGTTCCTGGCTTTGATCGGCTGGTCGATGCCGGGCGTTTTCATCAAAAATCTTGCGCAGAAACGCGAAGATATTTTGCGCAAATCCATGCCCGATGCACTGGATCTTTTGGTGATCTGCGCCGAAGCCGGCTTAAGCCTCAATGCCGGGCTCGATCGCGTCAGCCGCGAGATTGGCCAAACCGCGCCGGAACTGGCCGAAGAAGTAAGCCTCACCGCCGTCGAACTTAATTTTCTTCCCGACCGCGCGAAAGCCCTGCAGGGACTGTCCGATCGCGTGCCTTTGCCGGGCGTGATCGCCCTCGTCAACACGCTGGTGCAAACCGAGAAATACGGCACGCCGCTCGCTCAAGCCTTGCGCGTCTTATCGATGGAAATGCGCGAAGAGCGGATCATGAAAGCCGAAGAAAAAGCCGCGCGCCTGCCGGCCATTCTTACGGTGCCGATGATCCTGTTTATTCTGCCGCCCTTATTCGTGGTTCTGGTCGGACCGGCTGCCATTAAAGTCAGCCAGGCCTTAAGCGGTATCCACTAAACCTTATTCGCCATGCGCTTTGCAGAAAGCGCCGCTTTTCTTGAGCCTGTCGCAAAAAGTCTTGGCGACCGCAAGCTTTTCAAAGCCGCTGGCCTGCGCATGAAAGGTTGGCGTTCCGCCTTCCTCATCGACTTCAGGAACCACATCGAACATAAGCGCGGCGGTTTCTGCCGCGAATTGCTGGCGCACACCGTCAATATGCGACGCCGCAAGGTTAGGGGTGGAAAAGTTACCGAGATCCACATAAAGACGCGGCCCGGATATCTTTTTTCGCATAGCCTGATAGCCGGCCAGTTTTTTCTTGGCCTGCTCCGACGGCAAGTCCGCCTTAAGAATACGCTCCGCATCGACATCCATTCCGGCCATGGCATAAGCCTCCGCCAGATTATCGCGCACGGTGCGCGGCGCAGCCGGATTCTGCGCAAGGGGTTCAAGCACGCCAACGGCCTGATCGTAGTTGCCCGACATAACGTAAGAATGGCCAAGATTATTCATAATGGCCGGATCATCCGCATTTTCATCAAGCGCGGCCTTATAGCAATTCTGCGCGCCGGCATGATCATTGAGCAGATCGAGTGCCACGCCCAGACCGTTAAGCGCCCGCGTATCGTGCGGCTGTTCGGCCAGAGCCGCTTCATATTGCGCCCTGGCATCGGCCGGGTGGTTCAGTTTCAGCAACACGCGCCCATAGGCGTCGCGATCTTCGGCATTCCCGGGCTCCAGATCGATCAGAACTTTATATTGAGCAGCCGCATTGGCTTGGTCATTTCGCGCTTCCAGCGCATCGGCAAATTTGCGGCGCGCCTCAATATCATTGGGCGCCCGCTGCACCGCGCGGGCATAGAAAGCCGTGGCTCCTTCATTGTCACCCTGAGCGCGAAGCTGATCGGCTATACGCAAAGTGCCGCCAACGGGAGAATTAAGATCGCCGTTGGTCTGATCCATTGCACTGGCGCAGCCGCCTAATAGGAGAGCCAGCACCAGTACGGCCCTCAAGGGACGGTGGTTAACTATTTGGAAAGGAGGAAAAGACTGGGAGGTCATAGAGTGACGTTATTGAGCCAGGAAGGGATTTTATATTGCCAGAAAACCCCGTTTAACCAAAAATTATTTTCCAGCCTTTAATTTATAAGCGGTTTCTAAGCATTTCGGCCGGTTATTCGCACAATGGAACATCACTCGCCCCCAGCCCAAAAGCACGACGACCTGCGTAATGCAGGCTCGCCGCCTTCGGCTGCGCAGATTGCCCAGGATCTCCCGCGCCTGATCGAGCGCATGCACCGGCGCTTCCTCGATGTCGTCCGGGTCGAGCTTACCCAATTGCATATCAAGGATATCAGCCCGGTTCAGGTCATGATGCTGGCCAATATCGGCAACGAAGAAATCTCGGTACGCGATCTTATCGAGCGCGGATATTATCTGGGCTCCAACGCTTCTTATAATCTCAAGCAGCTGGTCGATGGCGGCTATGTCGAGCGCCAGGTTTCATCGCGCGACCGCCGCGCGGCGCAACTCAAAATTTCCGCCAAAGGCAAATCCATTCTGGATGCTCTGGCTTCTCTCAATACGCGTATGGCGGAGCCGGTCTTGCCGGAAGCGGCAGATGTAGAAACCACCTGGCGAATTTTACGGCGTCTCGAACGCCGCTGGTCGGACACGATCCGTTTTCACGGCGAGCCGGACCAGGAAGATTTTTGATCACGTAGAAAACGAAGGCTGGCCGCGCCATGCGTAGTGGACGCGGCAACCAGTCCGTCTTCGCTTGCTATGTTTGAAGTGGCTGGCTTG
>OLLY01000166.1_pt1 | contig 32213 bp, 32 predicted proteins | sample 1604681 | NCBI WGS metagenome assembly OLLY01 (sample SAMEA104055725, study PRJEB20765) | soil metagenome | biome: Arctic tundra; feature: Polygonal ground; material: soil | place: USA | collected 2011-09 | depth 0-0.5 m | reverse complement strand
GCCTGCGCGCCGCCCTCGAACGCCAACATCTATTCGCTGCTGCAATGCCGGAGCCGTGGCCCGCGCTGCGTGAACTCAATAGCGCTCTCGGTTCATCGGCCCGCTTAATTCATCTCGACTGGCGCGACGATAACGGAAAACCAAACGAAGAAATTCTGCGCATCGGTATTAAGTTGGCCGAACAACCCGATATCGCCGATCGCCCGGCCACCGTCTCGCATTTTCAACTGATTGCGCAAAATCTTTCGCACGCGATGCCCAATTACGCTGTCGATGTTACGCGCTATCCGTTTCCGGCTTTGCCGCAGGAAGTGCTTTCCAACACCCCGCCTGATAAGAACGCCACGGCCGATACCTCTGCCGAATTTTTGTTGAAGAAGGCCACACCATGAAACAGCATCGCCTTTGGATCGCGCTAATTGTGTGCGCCGTAGCAATCATGACGGGCAGCGGCCCACTTGCCGGTCTGCTGCGAAAAGACGCCGTGCGCGATCTGACAATGATCCAATCGGCGCGCGCCAAAACCGGGCAAGACCTGAAACAGCTTCGCGATAATGTGGCGGCCGCACGCAAGCTGGCCGGTGAAATCGACCGCGCGGAGGCCGAACAAGTGCTTGCTCCCTCAGACAGGCTTAAGGCCGCCTCGATGTTTGAGAATGAAGCAGCACAGGGCAGACTCTCGCATTTCACCTATACGCTGGCGCCGGAAGAACGCGTTGCAATCGATGCCGGCGGTGAAAAGCATGACCTCGCCGTCAGCATCATTACTCTATCTGCCGATGCGCCGGATGATGTTTATATTTATTCTTCTCTCGAGCGTATGCGCCAGTCGTTGCCCGGCCGCGCACGGCTACAGCAATTATCCATTTCGCGCCCCGGCAATCCTGACGCGCTGGCAGCCCAAAATGTTCATTTCGAAGCGACGCTCGAATGGCTTTCCAACGGCACTCTGCAAACGGCGGGTAACCAATGAGATATATTGCGCTTTATCTTCTCATTTTGTTTATCGCCGAACCGGCGTTTGCCACCGAAATGCCGGTCGGCTCGCTTTTCTTTACGCCAAGCGAGATCGAAAAAATCGAAACACCGGATGGGCATAAAGCGTCAGTGCTGCCGCCGCCGTCAGATATTCATCTCGGCGCCGTGCTTTATTATGCGCCGGATCAGTGGGTGGTGTGGCTCGACGGCGAACGCTGGACGCCCGAAACGCGCCGCGACGATTTACAGATTACCGAGGTCCGGCCGCGGCAGGTGCAGCTGCGCGTCCGGGCGAACGGCCTCGGCCCGGCCGCTGCGCACGACGTTGTCCTGAAGCCCTACCAAACATACCGGCTGGCTTCGGGGCAGATTCAGGAAGGTTCTTCTGTGCGCTGATGCGCTTTCCGTGAGCCTTCATCGCTTTGCTAAACAACTCTGCGGAGACTATCGGCTCGGCGTTTGGTTGCGGTGTAGTCGGCCGAAGAACAGGCGGCTTTTCTGCAGAACCAGGAGCAGCCGGAGCAGCAGGCTCTGCCACTATGCGTGTTCTGTATGACACAGTGTGACGCACAGAAACCTGCCTTACTTGCTGCGGAGCGGGCGGAGCAGGGGCATTGTCATTGTCGCCCTGAGGCGCAGGCCGTGGGCCTATAGCGCGCAGCGCGGCCCGATTGGGCCGGGCGGTAATGGCAGGCTGCGGCTTGCCGTCATTGGCCGGAACGAGCCGACTATAAACGCCCATAGCCGCCGTGCGCGAGGCAGTGGTAACTGCATTCGGCCTATTGCCCGGCTGTGAAGAGCCTTGCGGCTGTGCCTGAAGTGCGGGAGCGGCAACAGCCGGTTGGGCAATGGCAGGCTGTGCAGCATTTACTGCTGGTGACTGCGCTACCGCCGGGGCTGCAACAGCAGGAGCTGCAATCGCTGGCCGAAGATTAATAGCGCTTGCTGCAATCGCAGGCTGGGCAACGGCGGGCTGCGCCGCGCTTATTTTCAGTGCTTGAGCTATTGCCGGAGCCGCAATAGCAGGAGCAGCAATTGCTGGCTGAATATTATTGGCGCGAGCCGCAACAGCCGGTTGGGCAAGGGCAATCTGTGCGGCGTTTACTGCCTGTGCTATCGCTGGAGCTGCAACCGCAGGCTGAGCAACTGCAGGCTGCGCAGCAATAACTGCCTGTTGAGCCACAGCCGGTTGCACAATCGCAGCGTTGGCTTGAATTGATGATTGAGATTGGGAGATAGCCAAAGCCGCGGCCTGAATGGCGGGTTGTGCCACTGCCACAGCAGCTGTTGCAGCCGTATTCTGTGCTACACTGGCAGCGGCAGGCTGGGTACCTTTATTGGCCGCAGCCGCGTGTGAATGCGATTTTCCATTACCCGGCTTATTTTCATTGCTGGGGGCATTGCCACCGCCCTGATTGTTTCCGAATTCCTCTTCTTTTTCTTCTTCAACAATTGTAATCCGAGCCCTGATAACATCGCCAGGTTTTTTCCCCGTGGCAGCAACTTGCCGGTGGGTATTTTGCAGTTCCTGGTAGGGGTTGAGTTCGGGCTTAACCAAGCCGATCTCTTTTGCTTGCGGCGGTTTTTGAGACCTTTTGACGTCAAATTCTCTAATTGTGACTCTCGCCATAGTTATTACGCTATCACCCACTATTACTTTCCAGAACAGTAAATGTCGGGCGATAGGTAATTCGCACGAAATATTCGAGAATGGGGTGGTACGGGAAATTTTTGTTTAGGGAACGCCCGGAACGGGCATAAATATTTTAAAATCACTGGTTATTGCTGCGGTTGCGAAGCGCGAATCTGCGGGCGGAAATCTACTTTTCGCCGCCGCCGCTAAAGCTCGGTCCCGACCCCATTCCCATCGAAAAACCGCTCGCCCGCATTGAGGAACGGGGCATACCGGTGGAGGGCTTCGCCGCATGGCTTGCTGGCTTACCAGCGGATTTTTGCTCTGTGCCGCGGTTATCATTAGCCAGCGAATGCTGCAATTTGAGGGCCGATCTGGTCATAAGAGTTTGCGGCATTGCTGCGGGCGGGCGAGCAATTTGTGGCCTTGAGTTCATCGCTGCTGCGTGAAGGATATTGAGCGAGCCATAAGCAGGCCTGACATTTCCCGCAACGCTTGCGCGTTGGGGAGCAGCCTGTTTTTCCATTTCTGCAAATCGTGTTTCGGCCATAGAAAAAATGTACCACGAATTCCCGAAATCAGGAATTCAAAATTTTACTCTGCGGCGAAAGTTTTTTAAGGACGAGGCTTAGGGCTCGATGAACGGTGCGCAGGCGGTTTGCCGGAATGAGCTACAGACGGGCCTGCTTTAAAGAGTTCAAGCATAGCCGCTCTACGTTCTCTGGATTGGCCGCCGCGTTCCGCATATGTATCCGGTTTGCCTTTGACAGATTTGCTTGAAAATGGAACGCGATGAACAGTTAGTGTTTTTTTACCCCCGTTGGGCTTCATCATTATAAAAGTACTCAAAATCCAGTCCTCCCTTGTGTTTATTATCGAATTAAACGTAGCTTATTAAATACCATGCCAGATAAACCACGGGTTTTGTCAATACTGTAATTGTTTTTTACTGTGACGGTAGTTTTTCTGCTTCGCCGCTTTGTTCCAAATAATCCGCCCGCTGCCTGATATCCGCCAGCGAGGCGGGCAGGGCGGTTGCCCGCGCATCCATCATGTCATAGGCACGCAGTACTTGCCGGTAAAGACCGGCGGCCTCCGCTCTGCGTCCGGCGCGGTCATACATAATGGCAAGGTCAAGCCGATATAGAATATTATTCGGTTGCATCTGCGCCGCTTTATGCGCAGGCGAGATGGCGATGCCCATATCGCCTTGCGTGGCCAGCGCCTCGGCCAGCGCTTCCTGCGCGGGCGCGAAGCCGGGCCGTATTTCCGTCATACGTTTTAATTCGGCAAGCGCTTGCGGCGTGCCCCAGGCGCCCAGCACCGCGATCAAATTCATCAGCGCCGTGTCGTCATGCGGATCAAGCGTCAGCAAGCGGCGGTTGACGGTAACAGCGGCTTCATATTGACCGGTGATTTGCAGAACGAAAGCCTTACCGATCAGCGCCGCGCGATCGGTTTTATCCTGCGTCAGAATTTGATCGTACATTGTCAGCGCGCCGTTATCGTCGCCTGCGTTCAGCAAGGCCTGCGCTTCGTCCAGCCGATGATCGTCGCTGCTATCCTTTCCGCGAATATCGATTATCGCCGCTGGCTCGGCTTTCGGCTGCGTATCGGCAATAGATGAAAGAGTTTGATCGGGGCCGGCCGCCAGCTTGATGCCATCCAGCAAAGTCGGATCGGGCAGTGTCACAGCGGGTTGCAGATTTTCTAGCGGCGCAGGCAGCGGCATATCGGCAACCACCGGTGCTGGCACAATTACATCCTCCGGCGGCGGCAAGATGGTCTCGGCATAAGGTTCCAGCGCTTCCATATCCGGCGGTTCGACCGCGGCAGGAACAGGAATCAGCGGTAAAATATTTTCCAGCCGCGCCAATTCGCCATAGAGATATTGAAAAATGCCGACGATGAAAATCAGCGCGAGGCCAAATCCCAATGTATAGTTGTAACTATGATCGTCGGGCTGCGGATAACCCAAAGTAATAAACGGCACCGCACGCGGTGCGCGCGATGATGATCGAGGGAGTCCGTCAGTGGCTGCCCGAGGTATTGTTCTTATTTTTGACAGGGCGCTCATAGGAAGGGTGAGCAAAAGAGGCGGGCGCAATCGTTAGCATGGCGGAACGGTTGAGGCTAGAATAATAAAAATGTAGATTTTTCAATCCATTATGCCGGCTTTTTTTTCGGTGCTAAATTTTCCTTCATTGAGCAAGAAATTAAGCGACAATACAGAGATGAGCGCTGATTTCCCCTCCCCTTGCGGGAGGGGTTAGGGGAGGGGGCGCTGTTCATGAGAGTCCTATCATGTTGCGAATGCTCGATCACAAAAACTCTGCATCCGACTTCAAAAGGGCTAAAGAGCTACGCAAAGAAGCTCCCATGCCGGAAAAATTATTATGGAATGAGCTGCGCGTAGCGGCACGACATAGAGGGTTCAAATTCCGGCGGCAATATCCTTTGCAGCCTTATATAGCCGATTTCATCTGTCTGAAAGTAAAGCTGGTTATCGAACTTGATGGGGATACACACGCTGGCCGTGAAGCTTATGATCGGGCACGTGATGAGCGTATGCAAAGCCAGGGTTATACAGTGCTTCGTTTCAACAACAATGATGTTATGGAAAATCTCGATAATGTGCTCCTGGTAATTCTTGAAAAGGCTGCTGAACTGATTGCCCAGAATTCCAGCCATTCGGCCCAGTTGAGCGCCCCCTCCCCTGACCCCTCCCGCGAGGGGAGGGGGAGTCTTGATTAGCACCCCCGACGATATCCGCCCTTCGCCCGAAGCGTTGCTTGATCAGGCTAAACGCGAAGCGCGCGGCAAATTTAAACTGTTCATCGGCGCGGCCGCCGGAGTGGGCAAAACATTCGCCATGCTGCGCTCGGCGCAGTCACGCAAGAATGAAGGCATCGATGTCGTCATCGCCGTGGTAGAAACGCATCAACGCAGCGAGACCGAGCAACTCATACGCGGGCTGGAAGTGGTGCCGCGTCTTGCTATCACCTATCGCGGTATCGAATTTCAGGAAATGGATCTCGACGCCGTGCTCAAGCGCAAGCCGCAATTGGTTTTGGTCGATGAACTCGCGCATTCCAACATTCCCGGTACGCGGCATTTAAAACGGTATCAGGATGTCGAAGAATTGCTCGATGCCGGGCTCGATGTTTATTCCACGCTCAATGTCCAGCATATAGAAAGCCTGAACGATATTGTCGCGCGCATCACCGGGGTGACGGTGCGTGAAACGGTGCCCGACAGTATCGTGCAGAAAGCGGATTCGATCGAACTGATCGATCTCACGCCCGAAGAACTGCTGCAGCGCCTGAAAGAAGGGAAAGTCTATATCCCCGAGCAGGCACGCCTGGCGATGAGCCGCTTTTTCACGCCCGGCAATCTCACCGCGCTACGCGAGCTGGCCTTGCGTCAAGCCGCCACGCGCGTCGACGAGCAAATGACCAATTACATGCGTAGCCACGCCATCGCCGGCCCGTGGCCGGCCAGCGAGCGCATTCTTGTTTGTATCGCCAGCGACGGGCAGGCGCCCTCGCTGATCCGCACCGCCAAACGTTCGGCAGAACGGCGACAGGTGCCGTGGCTGGCGCTGTATGTCGAAACGCATCATCACGCCGCCATGTCTGAAACCGCGCGAACGGAAGTTACGCAGGCGCTGCATCTGGCCGAAAATCTCGGCGGCGAGACAATGACCGTCGCCAGCGAGGATGTCGCGGGCGAAGTCCTCCGCATTGCGCGCGAACGTAATGTCAGCGTCATCATCATCGGCAAATCGGTGCGCTCGCTCTGGTCGCGCCTGATGCGCCGCTCGGTGGCGGCGGCGTTGCTCGATCGCGGCGGCGCCTTCGACATTCTGGTCATGAGCGGCGAGCTTAAGCGCCGCAAGGAAGAAGAAAGCGCCGCGTCCAAACGCTCGCGCAAGATCGATTGGAAAGCATGCCTCGACGCCACGCTCGCCATCGGCCTTGCCAGTATGGTTTCCACCGGCGCGCGGGCGTTGACCGATTTACCCACGTTATCGCTAATCTATCTCATCACGATCATGCTGATTTCGGTCGATCGCGGATTCTGGGTCTCGATCTATGCCAGTTTCCTCAGCTTTTTTATGTTCGATTTCCTGTTTATCCCGCCGCGCTATTCGCTGATGGTCGAACGGCATGAGGATTTTCTCACGCTATCCTTCTTCCTTGTGGTGGCTATCGTCGCATCGCTGATCGGCGACCGTCTGCAGAAACAAGTCGAAGTCACGCGCCGCAGCGCCCAGCGCACGCAGGCGCTCTATGATTTCAATAAAACAATCGCGGCAGCCGCCACCCTCGATCAGGTTGTGCGGGCCGTCGTGCATCACGTTGCCGAAACGCTCAAGGCCCAGGCCGGCATCCTGATGCTGCACAACGAACGTTTGGAAGTCGTTGCTATCGTGCCGGAAGGCGCCCGGCTCGATACCGCCTCCGTCGCGGCGATGGATTGGGTGTGGCGCCACGGCCGCCCGGCTGGGCTCCATTCCGATACGTTGCCGGGTGCGGCCTTCTATGGCTTTCCTTTGCGGGCAGGTAATGAAACGGTGGGCGTGTTGGCCTTGCGTCCGCTCGAGGGCAGCGGTTTTTCCACCGAGCAACGAAATCTGCTCGCCAGTATCGCCAGCCAGTCGGCGGTCGCGATCCAGCGCACACGTTTGGCCTCCGATATCGAACATGCGCGCCTGCAAACCGAAACCGAGCGCCTGCGCGCCAGCTTGCTCTCCTCGATCAGCTACGATCTACGTACGCCGCTGGTCGCTATTCTCGGCGCCACCACGTCGCTGCGCGATTACTGGGATAAGTTCGACGATCAAGCGCGCCGCGATTTGTTCGCCACGATTGAAGACGAAGCCGACCGCCTCAACCGCTTCGTGCAAAATCTGCTGGATATGACGCAGCTTGTCTCCGGCGCGCTCAAGCTCAAGCGCCAGCCGACGGATGTGCAAGATCTAGTCGGCGCCGCGCTGACAAAACTGCGCAAGCAGGTCGGCGACCGGCCGTTGCGCATCGATATCCCTGACGATCTGCCGCCCATCGACGGCGATCTCACGATGCTCGAACGCGTGCTGGTCAATATTTTCGATAATGCCTGCAAATACGCGCCGCTCGATCAGCCGCTCTCGATCACGGCCAGGCGCGAGGCACATTATGTCCGCCTCACAATCGTCGATCGCGGCCCCGGTATTCCCGACGAAGAACGCGAGCGCGTATTCGATATGTTCTATCGCGTGAAAGTCGGCGCCACCCCGGCATCAGGCGCGGGCCTCGGCCTCGCCATCTGCCGCGGCTTCATCGAAGCCCACGAAGGCCGCATAGCCGCCCAACCCGGCACCGAAGGAGTAGGGACCCAGATTGTTATACGGTTGCCAATAACAAAAGAGTAATTGCGGATTTTGGGTTAACTATAACGGTCGTGTTGCCGGGTTTTCTGAAATAGCTTATGCGTCTTGTTGAGTGATATTCTTTCCTGAAAGGTACAATAATGAATTTAGGTGCTGCCGCTAGAAATATTCTCGGTCCCGCTAATGATTCAGCCGTAGATGAATTGTCGCCGCTGGCTTCATCTCTCGCCAGACTTAAGCAGATCGGCCGCCTGGGTGATATGGATAAGCTGGAAGGGTACGGAAAATTTATGGATAACCCTTCCGAGCATTATGATGCGCGCAGCGCTGCAGCTATGATGTATTTGGAAGATGTTTATCACTTTTGGTATGTGAATGGAGGTCATCCCAATGTCGATTTTCCCCGTGCTTTTGCAGCTCTACCCACGGCTTTCAATATTGTTATAAATAATCCGGAGACTGCGTTACATTCAAGAAGATCTTGGAACCGCGATCATACTTTAAAAGATATCTTAGAAGCCGTTGAAGCCGACGCCCTTATTCCTCTTTTGGCGGAAAGCCCCGCAAAACTTTCGGCTAACGAAGATGTGGTGGCCGTTCTCGTCGGTCACGATTCTTTCTGGAATAAAGCTTCTCTTGCTTCAGTCGAGCAGATAACAAATCGGTTTATCCCGGAGCTTGGCGCGATTGCTGAACGGGGTCACTCGGCTTCGGCAAGCGATGTTCTCGTCGCCGCTTTTAGCCGCTATGTCGCGCTCGCAAATGAAGATGAGAAAGCACGCGCAGAAGCGCGCGAGCAGGGCATCCATGTGCCTATGGAAGGCAGGGTTCTGCCTCGGGCCCAAAAAGCATATGCCGCTTATCTTCAAGCTGTTGAAGCATTGCCTGAAAGAGAGCAACGGCAGCATAACGGAACTCTGGCCTATCATGCCGGAACATTGAATCCCAATATCGAAATGTTCGTAACAAAATTATTGGCAGATATGGGGCGTTCTTCCGAAACAGCCCATGCCGCATTGCGCGCGCTCGACCTCGTTATGCCTGCGCTACATGACGGCAAAAGAGCCATTTTCCGGAGTCCAACCTTAAATCTAGATATAGATAGGACCTTAAGAACGATAGCCGATAATCAGGGGGTCTATGATAGTTCAACGCGCATGCGTGCTATGCAATTCGGAATTTTCTGGGGAACGCCACGCGATGCTTTTCAGGGGAAGAATGCTTCCATTGGAGGAAGAGACAGTTTCTTGACGCCAAATGATTTGACCGCTGCCGATGTAGATAGACACGCACCCTACTATCCATTGCGAACTTATACGAAACTTCTTATCGGCTCCGATGATGTATCATTTCAATTTAGAGCCGTAGGTATTTCGCCTCCTATGGAAAAAGGGGATCTTGCCAAGCCGAGGAATCCAAAAAACATCTCTTATATGTCCATGTCGTTAGCGGAATGTATTGCAGCCGATAACCGCACGCGTGTTCATTGGCAGAACGAATTTGATAGACGGAATCATCCTAATGCACAGGGTCCGCGCTTCACTCGCGTTTTTGAACTGGCAAACAGTGCCGCGCAAAATGAAGCTCTGCAGCAAAACCCGGTATTTGAGAATTTTTACAAGCAGGTTGTCGAGGCTGAAGCCAGCATGCGCGTTAGCGACGCCCCGCACCGCCGGAGACAATTGATTAATTGGCTGAGAATGACGGGACAGCTAACCAGCTAAGCCCCCGAGTTCTATAGGGAATAGAAGGCTTTTCTTGTCCGCTGCGCGCTCTATACTCATTCTCGGCTCATGAAACCGCCTTTAACCACGCCCGCCCCCCGCATCCTCATCGTCGATGATGAGGCGCATGTGCGCAAATTTTTGCGTCTCACATTGCAGGCGGAGGGTTTCAACGTCCTCGATACCGATACGGCCGAGGAAGCGATCACGATACTGCATAACGCCGAGCCCGATCTGATGATCCTCGATCTCGGTTTGCCCGATATCGACGGCCAGCAGGTGATCCGCGACGTGCGGATGAAAAGCTCGGTTCCTATTCTGGTTCTGTCAGGCCGCACCGAAGACGGCGAGAAAGTCGCGGCCCTGGAGCACGGCGCTGACGATTACCTGGCCAAGCCTTTTGCGATGCGCGATCTGGTGTTTCGCGTGCGCGCGGCGCTGGAGCAGCAAACCGCCCAGCGCGCGCAGAGCAAAGCCGTCAGCGTGCATACCGGCGAGCTGCACATTCACCTCGACCGGCGCACGGTGACGCGCGGCAACAAGCCTATTGTTCTGGAGCAGGAGGAATACGCTATCCTCCGTCTTCTTGCCTTGCATGGCGGGCGCGTCCTGACGATCGGACGCATCGAGCGTGCTTTGTGGGGCAAGGAGGGCGATGCCGCCCGGCATCGTCATCTGCAGCAATGCATCACCGGCCTGCGCCGGAAGCTCGAAGCAGAGCCGTCATTTCCGCGTTACATCGTAACGGAACCGGCGGTCGGCTATCGGCTTGAAATGCTTCCTGCAGCGGCCTGATTAAGACTTTTCTAACCATACCGCCGCCGAAATTCATAAACCCGCTACCATAATTCTGTAATTTGTTTTGTTTAAACACGAAAAGTAAATCCGCGTTTTTTGTTACAATGCACGTATGGATTGAAAGTTTTTTGAAAGTGCCGATTTCACGGCCGCTTTTTAAGGGAAGCATTAGAAAGGACGACTATGCAGAATACCGTTTTCGTGCAGCAGCCGGACTATATCGGTTTTCGTGCCACATCTCTGCCGTTGCAAGCGCTCGGCGTTATCTATGACGGAAGCGATCCTTATGCGACGCCGCTCGGCGTGCTGTTCTGCATCCGCGAGGAAAGCATCTTGCGTGAGATTTTCCTGCCGCGCGCCAGCCGTGTGGAAGACGGCAAGGTCGTTTATATGCATGAGCTTTCTTCCGCTCGTTATGTCTTCAGCCGTAACGGGTTTGAAATCGCGCAGGTGCAATTGAGTGACTCACCGGTGTCGCCGGAATCGAAAAGTTTTCTGCGCCAGTATATGGAAGCGCAAAGCGCCAAAATCCCCGGCGGGAAGTATGTGCTGGAGGTTAGTGGTTAACGGTTAGAAAGACCTCCTCCCCGCAAGCGGGGAGGATACAAAAACTTAGACTTACGGCCCACTAACTGAGCCCTGATAAATAGAGCAATGAAAGTAAGTCTTAGTTTTTGTTGGTGGGGCTGCGCCAAGGCTAGCCCTACCAGTGAAAACTAAGGCTTGCTAAAGGGCGCAAGCCTAAGTTTTCACGTCCTCCCCGCAAGCGGGGAGGAGGACCCAATTCTACGCCACTTTCCGCAGCAAGGCGCCCAACCGCTTAATGCCCTCTTCAATCACCGGTGGATCGTTCAGCGAGAAGCTCAGGCGAATGGTGTTGCGGCCCGAGCGGTCGGCGAAAAACGCGGCGCCGGGCACAAAGGCGATTTTCACCTCGGTCACCGCGCGGCGCAGGAAATCGCCGCCGTCCATTTTCTCCGGCAATGTCACCCACACGAACATGCCGCCTTCCGGCTTGGTCCAGCTGGTGCCCATTGGCATATGCGCATCGAGAGCCTTCAACATCGCATCGCGGCGTTCTTTGTAGATCGCGCAGATCTTTTTCGTGTGCGGTTCGTAAATTTTCGAAACGACATCATGCATGATCATCTGGTTGAAGCACGAAACATTCAGATCGCTGGCCTGCTTGATCAGCACCAGCTTCTTGATGATCTCGCGCGGCGCCACCGCCCAGCCGATGCGGAACGAAGGCGAAATCGATTTCGAGAAAGTTCCCAGGTAAATCACGCGGGAATTGTCGATGCCGCCGGCGCGTTCCGCCGCCAGAGCGATCAAAGTAGGCGCGCGCGCGCCTTCATAGCGCAGATGCTCATAGGCGGAATCCTCGATCAAAGGAATATCGATCGCCTCGGCCGCATCGAGCAGGGCCAGACGTTCTTCCTTCGTCAAACTGGTGCCGGTCGGATTTTGGAATTCCGGCATCGCATAGCCGAATTTCGGCGTTTTCTTACCGGCGCCGCGATAGGTTTCGGGCGTACGGTTGCTGCCGGGGCCCGGCAGCACATCATAAGTCGGCTCATAGCAATTGAAAGCCTGCAGCGCGCCCAGATAAGTCGGCCACGCCACCAGCACCTGATCGCCCGGCGAGATAAACAGCTTGCCCAGGAAATCCAGCCCTTGCTGCGAGCCGTTGGTAATCAGAATATTATCCGGCGAGCAGGGCAGGCCGAGCTTTTTCATATAGTTGCACAGCCATTCGCGCAAAGGCAGATAGCCTTCGCTGACCGAATATTGCAGGGCAGTCGCCGAACGCACCGGATCGGTCAGAATGCTCTGACACGCGGCGGCAATTTCCTGCCGCGGAAACAGCTTGGGATCGGGAATGCCGCCGGCGAACGAAATAATATCCGGCTGATCCAGCAACTTCAGCAGCTCGCGGATTTCCGACGCCTGCATCTGTGCGGCGCGTGTGGCATAATGGCGTGACCAATCAAAAGACATGCCGTGTGGTAGCAAAGTTAAGATTAAATATCTAGTTCCTTGAAAGAGTTTAGGTTTTGGTCCTTTTAGAAGCCGCATTTTTCTTAATTAGTTTCATGAATGGCTGATATTATAAGGGCATTATCGAATTTCATTTTGATAAAGCAATATTCACATTCACAATAAACGGGCGAGCTTACATGTACGACAATTCCGTCTCTTTTGATTATTCGGCACTCATACCCGCGAGGGGGAGGAATCCTAGTCCCCATAGCACCGAGATTAAAATTGGCGGGACTTCGTACGGTCATGAGATTTTCGTAAAAACCAAACTCGATGATTTTGCCGACGCGCATATTCAAAGAGAAAAAATCAGTTTTTCTAATCCCTGGATCATGGAATTTGGTGGTGCCACCGGCGAACGTGCCGCGCGCAATGCGAAACGTGATGCCAACACACTCAATATCGATCAGGGAGATTTTAAAATAGAAAATAGTCTTAGAAATGGCGTTTTGGGCAGAGAAGCCATCCGCTTTATGCAGGCCGATGTCACGGAATTACTCGGTAACGGATTATTGGCCTGCCCGGAATTACGAAGCCGCCCCTGGTCTCTGGTCAATATGCGTTACTTTTTGGATTGGTTCGACGAACCGCAGGTCAAAAGCTTGCTGTGGAATCTGCCTGCTATCGCTAACGATAATACACATGTCGCCATTTCTTTTTCTCCGCGATATTCGCATAGATCAGATACGAGTAATAGACGCAGGCATGATTGCGGCGTGATGCTTAACGATATGAGAGAAGTCGGTTACAAAATAATATATACGAATTATAACGGGCCCGATGATCCGAAGGGATACGAAATTTTCGCCCGCGTTCTAGGCAACGCATATCCTCATCCCTGACGAAAATGGGTAAGGAAAGGGGACGCGGGAATTTAGACCCTATAGGCTATAAATCCCCGCTTATTTTGCCCTTATAAGTAGTAATTCCCGAAGATTTAGGACCTATAATGACCAAGAGCGCCGGTTACCGAAAATGGGGCATCCCTATACATCCACATCCCTGACAAACTTCGCGTTTTCCTGAATGAACTGGAAGCGCAGTTCAGGTTTGCGGCCCATCAGGCTTTCGACCATTTTTTCGGTATCTTTGATATCCTGCGGATTGTTGCTTGCGTCGGTGACGATCACGCGCAGGAGCGCGCGGCGGCGCGGGTCCATTGTCGTCTCACGCAATTGCACGGGCATCATTTCGCCGAGACCTTTGAAACGGCTGATCTCGATCTTGCCGCGCCCGCCAAAGCCGTCTTTCATCAGCTGGTTCTTGTGCGCATCGTCGCGGGCATACAGCACCACATCGCCCTGGCTCAGCCGGTATAGCGGCGGTTGCGCGAGGAAAAGCCGTCCGGCATCGATCAGGCCCGGCATCTCGCGGTAAAAAAACGTCATCAGCAGAGAGGCGATATGGGCCCCGTCCACATCGGCGTCGGTCATGATGATCACGCGCTCATAGCGCAGCTTATCCAGCTTGAATTCGCCGCCGCTGCCGCAGCCAAGAGCCTGCACCAGATCCATCAGCTCCTGATTGGAGCGCAGCTTGTCCACGCTGGCGCTGGCCACGTTCAGGATCTTGCCGCGCAAGGGCAGGATGGCCTGCGTTTCACGTTTGCGTGCCTGCTTGGCGGAGCCGCCGGCGCTGTCGCCTTCGACCAGGAAGATCTCGGTGCCGTCGGCCGCGTTTTGCGAGCAATCGGCCAGCTTGCCGGGCAGGCGTAGTTTGCGCGTCGCGCTTTTGCGCGCCAGATCCTTGGCCTGATTGGCGCGCGAGCGTTCCTCGGCGCGGAAAATCAACCGGTCGAGCAGGGCCTTGCTGCCGGCGGCATCTGCAACCAGCCAATGATCGAAATGATCCTTTACCACCTGATCGACCAGCCGCGCGGCCTCGACGTTGGCGAGCTTGTCTTTCGTTTGTCCCTGAAATTGCGGATTGCGTATGAACAGCGACAGCAAAACGGACGCATCGCCAAAGGCCTCATCGCCGGTAATGGCGGTGGCGCGGCGATTGCCGGTCAGCTCGCCATAGGCGCGCAATCCGCGCAGCAGGGCCGAGCGCAGGCCGCTTTCATGCGTGCCGCCCTGCGGGGTAGGGATGATGTTACAATAAGAATGCGCAAAGCCTTCGCCGTCTTCCGGCCACGCCACAGCCCATTCGACTTTGCCCTGCTTGTCGGGCAGGTCCGCGCTGCCGCTGAAAGGCGCCTTGGTCATCGTGTCGCGATCTTCCAGCTCGGTCGCCAGAAAGTCGCTGAGACCGCCGGGGAAATGCAGAACCGCTTCGGCGGGCGTATCTTCGTCACCCTTGAGGAGGGCCGGATCGCATTTCCAGCGGATTTCGACGCCGCTGAACAGATAGGCTTTCGACCGCGCCATACGGAACATGGTGGCGGGCTTGAATTTGGTTTTTGTTCCGAAAATCGTCTCGTCGGGACGGAAGATGATCGTGGTGCCGCGGCGGTTGACCGCGCCGGCCTTCTTCAGTTTGCCCTGCGGCGCGCCCTTGCTGTAGGTCTGGGTATATAGCTGCTTGTCGCGTGCGACTTCGACGATCAGCTCCTCGGACAGTGCGTTGACCACCGATATGCCGACGCCGTGCAAACCGCCCGAAGTCTCATAGTTTTTGTCGGAAAATTTGCCGCCGGAATGCAGGGTGGTGAGAATAACTTCCAGTGCCGATTTACTGGGGAATTTCGGATGATTATCGACCGGGATGCCGCGCCCGTTATCGCGTATGGTTACAGTGTTTTCTGCGCCCAGCTCCACCTCGATGCGGCTGGCGTGACCGGCGACGGCTTCATCCATCGAATTATCGAGTGCTTCCGCGACCAGATGATGCATTGCTGTTTCATCGGTGCCGCCAATATACATGCCGGGGCGGCGGCGAACTGGCTCAAGCCCTTCCAGCACCTCGATATCGCGTGCGCTATAGGAATTTTCTTTTTTCTTTGTACTGCCCTTGAAAAGATCGGCCATGATTCTCTCAAAATGTTTTTTTTGACGCTGCAGGCTGTAGCATGATTCGAATCTGGATCAAAAAATTGCAAAAAAGTTGTGGATAAGAATCGCGTGCTGGCAAAAACTTCCTCATAAAAAGTTAAAATTGTGTCTGTGGGCAAGTCGATATGCTTTTTTGTTTTCAGTGATTTAGAAAACCAACTTTAGATCTCTGATCAACTTCAACCACAACATGATGTGTTTTCCTAGAATCAGGGAAGCATATCTGGTATTGATGCGTCTCTTCGCCACAACATCTCTGCGTTTCAACAGTTACCTTTCATAAGACGATTTCGGGACCGAAACCAGCTGAAACGCATGGATTCTTTCCCTTCCAAGTGCAACCAATCTTTCTCAAGGAGGCGTACGAATCATGAGCTGGACCGAACAGAAAATCCAGATGCTCAAGGAAATGTGGGGCCACGGCTATAGCGCGAGCGAAATCGCCAAGCGCCTCGGCGGCCTTACGCGTAACGCCGTTATTGGCAAAGCGCACCGGTTGAAGCTGTCCTCGCGCCCGTCGCCGATCAAGCGTGATGAAGATGGCCGCATGGGCAACATGCCGCCGGATGTCATTTCGCCGATTGTCCGCACCAGCACCAAAAAGCGCGCGATGTTGCGCCAATTGCCGCCAGTAGCATTGCCCAGCACGATCAAGCCGACCAAGGAAGGCATTCCCGCGTTTGAAAATCTCAGGCGCACGGAAGGCATCGCCGTCACCAAGGCCAGCGAACGCCATTGCCGTTGGCCGATCGGCGATCCGCGCTCACCGGATTTCCGCTTCTGCGGTTGCAACGCCTACGAAGGCCTGCCGTATTGCATCGATCATGCCCGCATGGCCTATCAGAATGTCGGCAAGAAGCAGCGTGCCAGCGAGAGCGATAGCTCATCGAGCCAGCAAGGCAGCGACTTCCGTTTGCCCGGGCAGACGAGGTTTTAAGATCAACTAAGATTATAGATTAAAAGAACGCCGGTCTCTCTACGGGGCTGGCGTTTTTCTTTTTGGTGGCTATCGCTAGCTAGTTCCGCTTTCCATCGCCATCATGTCCGATTTCTATATCGCAATCGAGATGTAGCAGCTCCATTATCCCGCAAAATATCCATTCGTCTATCAGCGGTGGTAGTGAGCTGTAACGCGGAAAAGATTGGGCAGCACACTTTGAACGCCGCGTCTTTCCCGCTTGCTGTGCAGATTGATTGTGAGTCTATCATAATTGCCGTGCGGGGCAATCGTTAGCCCTGGCATTGCTTCGCGTAGCTTGGTCATAATTTCTTTGGCGTCCTGCATCATTTTTTCTGTGGTCTCGCGAGTAGACGGATCAATGTGAAGAGTTACTCTGCGAGCGGTGGCGATAAATTCCGCGGTTTGCGGTTTTGCGGGCGGCAACTCATTCACTTTTAGCACACGCGAATAACTAACGGCCTGACAATCTACATCTTTTAACGCGTCAAGAACGGCCGTGGCATCCTTTTCACCCAGAGGATGAGCGATAATGCTTCTATTGTTGTCTCCGAATGCGACTGGAATGTCAGCAGCTTCTCTAATTAAGGCAAAGATAGAAAACGCTTGCCCTAAATCGTTTTCATATAATGTTCCATTAAATTTTACAGTAATCGTTCGTTTTTGATCGTCTTTATTCATTTTATTCCCCATTATTAATGTAACAATGGGTATTTATAGCTGTTCATTATTAGGGCAGCAACATCGAAAAAACGCCTTTATTGGTCGGGCAGGGCACGCTTACTTCCAGCTCGCCTTTAAATTCTCGGTGATTTTTTCGAGGAAGCCCTTGGTGTTGAGCCAGGTCTGCTTCGGCCCAATCAGGAGGGCGAGGTCTTTGGTCATGAAGCCTTGCTCAACCGTTTTGATGCAAACCTGTTCCAGATTTTTACCAAAGTTCACGACATCGGGCGTGTTGTCGAACTTGCCGCGATATTGCAGCGCCTGCGTCCAGGCAAAAATCGAAGCGATCGGGTTAGTGGAGGTTTCCTTGCCTGCCTGATGATCGCGATAGTGGCGCGTCACGGTGCCATGCGCGGCTTCGGTCTCAATCGTATTGCCATCAGGCGATAACAGTACTGAGGTCATGAGGCCGAGCGAACCGAAACCTTGCGCGACGGAATCCGATTGCACGTCGCCGTCGTAATTTTTACAGGCCCACAAAAATCCGCCTTCGTCGCGGATCGACTGCGCCACCATATCATCGATCAACCGATGTTCGTAGTTGATGCCTGCGGCATCAAACTTGCTCTTGAATTCTTTTTCGTAAGTCTCGGCGAAGATATCCTTAAAGCGCCCGTCATAGGCTTTGAGGATCGTATTCTTGGTCGAAAGAAACATCGGATAATGCCGCGATAGCGCATAATTCATGCAGGCATGCGCGAAGCCGCGGATTGATTCATCTTCGTTGTACATCGCCAGCGCCACGCCGGCAGCAGGGAATTTGTGCACTTCGTGCGTGATCACCGCGCCGCCATCTTTCGGCTGGAAGCTGATCGTCAGCGTGCCGGGGCCGGGCACCTTAAAATCGGTCGCCTTATACTGGTCGCCGAAAGCATGGCGGGCGATAACAATCGGTTTTTTCCAGTGCTGCACATAATGAGGCACGTTGCTCATCAGGATCGGCTCCCGGAAAACCGTGCCGTTGAGAATGTTGCGGATCGTGCCGTTGGGCGACTTCCACATTTTCTTCAGATTGAATTCTTTCACGCGCGCTTCGTCGGGCGTGATGGTGGCGCATTTTACGCCGATGCCGTATTGCTTGATCGCTTCGGCCGCATCGACCGTAACCTTATCCTCGGTTTTGTCGCGATGCTGGATACCGAGATCGAAATATTTCAGATCCACTTCCAGATAGGGCAGGATCAGCCAATCCTTGATCATCTGCCAGATGATCCGGGTCATTTCATCGCCGTCCATTTCGACCAGCGGATTTTTTACTTTGATTTTTGACATATGAAAATACTCGCTCTATTTGCGCAAAAAGAAACCGGCGAAACTATCGCCGCAAACAATTGAGAAACAATTAAAGGAAGTTAATAGTTGCAGTTCCGTCGTCATCCCGGCGAAGGCCGGGATCCAGTCAGACTTTCAACAAGAGATTTTTTGCGGAAGCCACCAAGACCGGTCGGGCGGCCTCTTCAACCATAGTGCTTGCCAATAGAGACACTGGATCCCCGCCTTCGCGGGGATGACGTACCTTGGTTATGAACGCTCCACCGCCGCCAGCGTTTCTTCAATACTAGTCGTGATCGTAAACAACTCGCGGTCGCGCGGTTGCGAGAAACCCTCTTTCACCGTGCGGTCGAACAGGGCAATCAGCGGATCCCAATAACCGTCCTGATTGAAGATGATGATCGGTTTGTTGTGCAGTTTGAGCTTTTTCCAGGTGATGATCTCAAAAGTTTCATCCAGCGTGCCGAGGCCCCCCGGCAGAATGACAAAGGCATCCGACCGGTCCACCATCATGCGCTTGCGCGTATGCATGTCAGGCACCACATGCAATTCGCTCAGGCTGTTATGCTGAACTTCCATCGCCCGGATATGTTCGGGAATGATACCGATCACGCGCGTGCCAGCCGCCAGTCCGGCATCGGCGATGATGCCCATCAAGCCGACATGCCCGCCGCCATAGACGATGTGCAGCTTGCGTTTGGCCAAAGCCGTAGCAAGATCGCGCGCGGCGGTTTTGTAATGTTCCGGCACGAGGTTGGAAGAACCGCAATAAAGACAGACCGATTGGATAGGCAAGGCTGACCTGGATGTTACCGTTTAGATAGAAACTTAAAGAAGAGTCCTCCTCCCCGTAAACGGGGAGGACGTGAAAACTTAGGTTTGCTCTTTTTGGCAAGCCTTAGTTTTCACTGGTAGGGCTAGCTCCAGCCCTACCAGCAAAAACTAAGACTTACTTCCGGCAGCACTCTTGTCATAGTTTTGGCGCGTCTGCCGTAAGTCTAAGTTTTTGCATCCTCCCCGCCTGCGGGGAGGATGTCTCTTTCTTCTAGCTAAGCGCAAATTAGTTAAAAGAATATCCACAAACGATTTCAATAGGATAGCGGCCTAAAAACATACCGAAATGGAAATGACTCACGAGTTTGTGCTATTTCCCCCGGCCATGAGAATTTTTGCACTTTTAAAACCTTATCTGCCCACAAATCCGCGCCTGCGGATTATGGCGATTATGGCTGTCCTGATCTTCGCCGTGCTTCTCGCCCTCGGTCTCGCCAAGTCTGTTTGGCATAGCCGCATGATCGCGCATCGCATCGCGCATGAAGAAAAGCATCCGGCAGCACCGGCAGGCATCGACGGCGCCGATTTTTCCAGCAAGGATATCGAGCTTTCCGGCTGGGCGCCGACCGATGCCAATATCCGCGTTTCCGAGCATGGAAAAAAACTGAGCGAAGACACGGCAGATAAAACCGGCGCCTGGGATCTGCCATTCGCGCCCGAAGGCCGTAAGCCGTTTCATCTATTCGATATCGAATGGCAAAGAGGACAAACGCCGGCCTCAATGGGCCAGTTGATGTTTTTCATTACCGGATCGGATGACGCCTATATCTGGCTGCAAGCCACGGCAACCGGCGCGCCGCAAATTCTGCTGACACCCGATGCGGGTGAGAAAGCCGATCTTTCTCTCACGCTCATGCAATATCGCGATAAGCAATCGCTGCAGGCAGCCGGTAGCGCCGCTCCGCACAGCATTGTTCAGCTTTATGCCGATGGCGATCTGGCTGGCGTTGCCACGGCCGACGACACCGGCCGCTGGATCATGATGCCCGTCATTGACAGCAGCAAAAAATCGCCCGGCTTGCGGCTTGATGAAATTTACAAAGGCTCCGTGCGGGAGCGCCGGTCTTATAAGTTGCCGTGGCCGGAGAAAGATACCGGCGGCGATCAGCCGGCCGTTTTGCAAACCAACAGCGATAGCTGGATCGTCAGCGCGCCGGGGGAAGACGGTCACCGTCTCATCGCTATCTTTAAGCCCGATGCCGGTAGTTCAATGTCGCCCGGCAAGCTGATACCGGGGCAGGTTATGCCTGTAACGGAAGGGAAGAAATGAATTTCCTCTTCCGTGGGGGAAGAGGCTATATTGCCGTGAACTCTAACGAATTGAGTAAAAAATGAACTTTCTTATGGACGATCTAAATCTGAAATCGCTGGTGAATTATTTTCACCCGGCCGGGCGTCCGTTTATCGCCGCCTTCGCTGGCGTGACGCTTTTGCTATGGATGTTCGCAGGTGGATTTTTCTTTGTGCTCGGCGCGATCCTTACTGCCTGGTGCGCCTATTTCTTCCGCGATCCGGCACGTGTAGCACCTGTGCGTACGGGCCTGATCCTCAGCCCGGCAGATGGCAAGGTCGTTGCGGTCAGGGAAGTGGTGCCTTACTCCGATCTAGGCATCGGCGACGAAATGCGCACGCGCATCAGCGTGTTCCTCAATGTGATGGATGTGCACGTCAACCGCATGCCCGCCGACGGGCTTGTGACCGCCTGTTATTACCGCAAGGGCAAATTCATCAACGCCTCGTTCGACAAAGCCAGCGAGGATAACGAACGCATGACGGTGGTGCTGAAACTTACCGGCGAGCATCCGTATGCCGGTCGAAATCTCGGCGTAGTGCAGATCGCCGGGCTCATCGCGCGGCGCATTTTGTGCGATGCGCGCGAGGGCAGCACATTCAAGGCGGGCGAGCGTTACGGCATCATCCGCTTCGGCAGCCGCGCCGATATCTATCTGCCGGTTGGCCTCGCGCCTCTGGTCTCCGTCGGCCAATATATGATCGGTGGCGAGACGGTGCTGGCCGATTGCACCTCCAGTGAGGTCGCGCGGGCAGGAGAGAAGCGCTAATGCCCCTCGGTCTACGCCCGCGCAAGGATCTGCCGCTTACGCGGTTGTTTCCCAACATGCTGACGCTGCTGTCGCTGTGTTCGGGCCTTACGGCCATGCGCTTTTCGCTGCATCAGCAATGGCATGAAGCGGTGCTGGGCATCTTGCTGGCGGCCGTGTTCGATATGCTGGATGGCCGTGTGGCGCGATTGCTCAACATCGCCAGCAAATTCGGCGCCGAACTCGACAGTCTGGCCGATGCGATCAGCTTTGGCGTAGCGCCCGGTTTCATCATGTATGAATGGGCGCTGAAGGACGATAACAATCTCGGCTGGATTGCGGTGCTGGTTTATGCCGTGTGCACCGTGCTGCGCCTCGCGCGCTTCAACACGATGCTGGAAGATGTCACCGCACCCGCATGGGCTAAAAGTTATTTCACCGGCATACCGGCGCCTGCCGGCGCATGTCTCGGCATTCTGCCGCTGGTGTTCGTTCTGCAATTCGGCCCGGGCGCACAATTATGGACGCCCTTGATCTCGGTGTGGCTGATCGTGATCGGCGGATTAATGGTGAGCCGCCTGCCGACGATGTCGTTCAAGGGCCTGCGCGTGAAACCGGTATGGGTAAAGCCGATCTTTGCTTTGGCCGTTTTGCTCCTCGCGGCTTTGATCACCAATACGTGGCTGGCACTATCCTGCATGGGCATCGCCTACATAGCGAGCCTGCCGTGGGGCTGGTATAGATACCGGAAGCAGGAAGCGGCGCAAGGAATACCGAATGCTTAAGCACGTCACAATCGATCTGCCCAAGGGCGGCAAACTTTCCATCGGCAACGATCTGCCGCTGACGATCATTGCCGGGCCGTGCCAGCTTGAATCGCGTGCGCATGCGCTGGAGATGAGCGCGGCGCTGGCCGAAATCGCCGCCAAGTTCAAAATCGGCATGATCTATAAGACATCGTTCGATAAGGCCAACCGTACGTCGGTCAGCACCAAGCGCGGCCTCGGCCTCGAAGCCTCACTGCCGATCCTCGCCGAGGTGCGCGAGAAAACCAATCTGCCGATCCTCACCGACGTGCATGAGAAAGAACAATGCGCGCTCGTCGCCGAAGTGGCTGATGTTCTGCAAATTCCGGCGTTCCTGTGTCGCCAGACCGATCTGCTGATCGCGGCAGGCCTGACCGGCAAAGTTGTGAATGTGAAGAAAGGCCAGTTCTTAGCACCTTGGGACATGAAGAATGTCGCGGCCAAGGTCGCTTCCACCGGCAACGAACGCATTCTACTGACGGAGCGCGGGGTCAGCTTTGGCTACAATACGTTGGTGTCCGATATGCGCGCGCTGCCGGTAATGGCCCAGACAGGCTACCCCGTGGTGTTCGACGCCACTCATTCGGTACAACAGCCGGGCGGGCAGGGCACAACCAGTGGCGGTCAGCGCGAATATGTGCCGGTGCTGGCCCGCGCGGCCGTGGCCGTCGGCGTCGCCGCCGTCTTTATGGAAACGCACGAGAATCCCGACAAAGCTCCCAGTGACGGCCCCAATATGGTGCCGTTGAAAGAACTGCCGAAACTTATTGAGCAGCTCATCGCGTTTGATAAATTGGCAAAGCAGAAGAACTGAGTCCTTCGTGCAGCAGAGAACCACCCCGGTGTAAACCGGGGTCCAGACAGTGGCCACAATAAGTATGGCCAGTACTTATTGATAGACCGCCTGGATCCCGGCTGGGGCCGGGATGGTCAAATGGTTAGGTTATTGGTAGAATTCGACCGGTTAGCGAAAAAATAATATTGGTTAGTTATAGTTTGGTTAGACGGGATTTAAAGCAATGCAGTTTTTGCAAGACAAAGAATATACGCCGGATATCGGCATTTTTTCGTCTCATGAAGAGCTCGCTTTCGGCGCAGCGAATGAGATTGAAGCCTTGCTCAATAAAAATCCTCGTGCCGTTCTCGGCATGGCAACAGGCTCGACCCCCAAGCCTCTTTACGAAGAACTGGTTTATCGCCACTTAGACGGCCGGATCGATTTTTCAGGTGTCCGCTTTTTTAATCTGGATGAGTATATCGGATTGCCGCGCTCGCATCCGCAATCTTACTGGTACGAGATGCATGAGCAATTTTTTAATCTTGTTAATGCCAATGCAAATCATATTCATCTGCCCAATGGTTGCGCGGATGATATCGAGCGCGAATGTGCTTCCTACGAAGCTAAAATTCGTGCAGTCGGTGGCATCGATCTGCAAATTCTCGGTATAGGCACCAACGATCATATCGGCTTCTGTATGCCCGGCCTCCCCTTCGAAACGCGTACGCACAAGGCGACTCTTCCGGAAGATACGCGTCGGGATAATTCGCCGAATTTTGGGTATGATGTGTCGAAAGTGCCGTATCACGCCATTTCTATGGGGCCGGCTACTATTATGGATGCACGCCGGATTATCATGTTGGCCAATAGCCCTAGCAAAAGGCAGCCGATCAATAACATGCTGCGTGCGCCGATAAGTCCGCATTCACAGGCGACGATCTTGCGGCGGCATCCCGAGGTAAAGCTTTACGTAGATTCCGCTGCACTTCCTTTGCAGTATTCGTGGCAGGATAAAATCGGCAGTCTCAAGCAGATTAAAGCCACAGCCGAAGCCTTATTGGACAGGGCAGATATCGGCGTTTGCGTGACGGGCGCTCAGCCGTCGGGAAAAAATAATGTCAGGCTCGATCTTGAGGGGAAATATGTAAAAGGTGAAACTTTTACGACTTACGCGCTGGTCGAACTCCGCGACGACAGCACAACAAATCGCGCCGATATCGGGGCTGCTTTGCGCCGAGGGCTGTCTAGAAAACGCGTCTACATGAGGCCCGATTTCTCGAATTAAATACTGAACCTATTTCGGCGCAAACTACGCTCTGCCCTACCAGTGAAAACTAAGACTTGCTAAAGGGCGCAAGCCTAAGTTTTCACGTCCTCCCCGCTTGCGGGGAGGAGGACTCTCTACTCTTGCAATTCCTTACATTTTTTAAAAATCGCAAGAACGACATTTTCTAAATTAAACACGACATCGTCGTTGTCAAAACGCAAAATAGTCCAGCCCATTTTTTGTAAAGTAGCATCGCGTTTGGCGTCATAGGCCAGACGCGTATCGTGTGATGGTCCATCAAGTTCGATAATAAGACGTGCTTTAATGCAGGCGAAATCTGCAATGTAAGGATAGAGGGGGTGCTGACGGCGAAATTTTAATCCTGTCTCTTCCTTCATAGACAGAAGAGCATTCCACAAAAGTCGTTCAGGCTGTGTAGCTTGCTTGCGAAGCTCCTGCGCGCGTTCGCAATGCGCTTGGGGATTTTTGTAGCGCTGGCTAGGCATAGTCCTTCCGGCAAGTAAAAAGAGTCCTCCTCCCCGTTTACGGGGAGGACGTGAAAACTTAGGCTTGCGCTTTTTAGCAAGCCTTAGTTTTCACTGGTAGGGCTGCTTTTTTCTACGCAATTCCAGCGCGCAGCAAATCATGAATATGCAGAATGCCGACCGGTTTGCCGTTATCGACGACGAAAAGCTGGGTGCGTTTTTTATCGTTGAGAATTTTCAGGGCCTCGGCGGCCAGCATGTTCGGCGGAATGGTCAGCGGATTTTTCGTCATTACCGCGCCGGCTTTTTTCTGAACCAGATCGCTTTGCATATGGCGGCGCAAATCGCCGTCGGTGACGATGCCGATCAGGGCGCCGGATGCATCGGTAATGCCGGCGCAGCCGAAGCTTTTCTCCGTCATCACCACCAGCACATGGCTCATGCTGTCGCTTTCCTTGGCCAGCGGCAGTTTATCGCCGCCATGCATCACATCGCTGACGCGCAGCAGAATTTTGCCCAGCTTGCCGCCGGGATGAAAGTTGCGGAAATCTTCCGCCGTAAATCCTTTGCATTCGAGTGCGGCCACCGCCAGCGCATCGCCCATCGCCAGCGTCATCGTGGTGGATGTCGTGGGCGCCAGGCCCATCGGGCAAACTTCGGCCACATGCGGCAGCAAAAGCGTGACGTCGGCGGCGCTGGATAACGCGCTTTGCGCACCGCTGGTAATGCCGATCAGGGGAATGGAAAAACGCCGGGTGTAGGTGACGAGATCGGTTAGTTCCGCCGTCTCGCCCGAATTGGAAATCGCGATCACGCAATCTTCCGGCACGATCATGCCGAGATCGCCGTGGCTGGCTTCAGCCGGATGCACGAACAGGGCAGGCGTGCCGGTCGAGGCCAGGGTTGCCGCGATTTTACGAGCGACATGGCCGCTCTTGCCCATGCCGCTTACCACCACGCGGCCTTTGCAGGCCACCAGCATGCGCACGGCCTTGACGAACTCTGCGCCCAGAACGCCGGCCATCTCGGTGAGGGCGGCGCTTTCGGCGATCAGCACAAAGCGGGCCGAGGCCAGAATGACATCGTCCTTCAGAGATGCTTTTTTCGAGTTGGTTAGAGGCAAAGCCATAACGCCATTATAGCGGCCCGGAATGGTGAAAACACCGCTTTTTTGCCGGTCCTGCCGTAAGATTAACCAAGGAAATCAGGCGTTTTCAATGCCGCAGGGCCGCCACGAGAAAGTAAAAGCCGATGCCGCAGGTGAAAACCATGCAGCCATAAGCGGCATGTTCGACCATTGCCCATTTCAGCGAACGATGCTGCGTATAGCTTAACGCAAACATCGCGCCGCCGATCAGGCATAGCAGCGGCGATACCCAGTTATGAAAGATCACATGGATGAGCGCGAAAATAATCGCGTTCGCGGCGATCATCGCGCGCGCGGCCGGAAATAATTTCGCATAACGCCGGAAGAAAAAGCTGCGCAGCACCAATTCCTGCGGCAAGGCCGAGAGGATCGGATAAAGGATCATCACGATCACCCAGAGGCCGGGACGCTGCAGCGGAAAGCTGAACAGCCGCCACGGCGCGATAATCGTGGTGAGGATAACAATCGCCGCCGTCGCGGCCACAAAACGCAAGAGGGCTTGTTTCTTTTGCCGCCACGGCCACGGCTTGCCGTGCCACAGGCTGCGCCACGAAAAGCCGGGCATGCGCTGCACATGAAATATCGCATAGAGCGCAAACAGCCACAGACACACATGCCCGTTCCAGCGGGTCGGATGAAAGGCGAGGGCAATCGGCACCGCGACGAAAAACGCGGCGCATTCGGTCCACAACCACAAAGATTTTCGGGACAATTCCATGCTCCAAAAATAAATCCGCCTTCGCAAGTTTCCCTGCGAAGGCGGATGGAAAATCAGGTCAATCTATCTTGATCGATCCGCGCTAGTGGAAATTCAGCGGAAGGATCAAGTTGATGCCCGGCTCCGGAGGCGGAGGCGGATAGTAAACCACCGGTGGTGAGTAAATCACCGGGGCTACTGCTACCGGATGCGGATGGACCCTATGCCATCTGCGGGCATGTTGTTCATGCCAACGCCAGTCGCGGTCGTCGGCATGAGCGGCTCCGGCGGCGACTGTCATCAGAGTAGCCAAGGCTACTCCGCTCAGTACCGCGCGAATGCGCTTTTTGTTGAGGGAAAGGTTGATCATATTTTTACCCCCTTATTCGTTGCTGCTGTCGGTTGATGGGGCTTTCTGGCCTTTTTTCATCGAGGCCTTTTCCATGCCGCGATGGCCTTCGAAGCGGCCGAACACTTCATCGGCATTCTTCTTCTGGCTGTCCGACATTTCGTCATACAGCGGCTCGAAAGACGAAGAGAGCTTGCTGATGCTTTCGGCATGATTTTCGGCGATCTTCTGATAGGAATTCAGATCGTCGAGAGCGCTCATGGTCGAGGCGTTAGCATGGCGGTCCTGAATGAGCTGACTCATCGATTGCTCGTTATCGCGCATCGTTTGAGCAACGTCGTTCCAGGCGCTTTCCTGATCCGGCGTGATTTTCAGCTTGGCGTGCAGGGTCTCAATGCGATTTTCAACCTGGGCGGCCATTTCGGCCGGGCTATGATGATGCTTTTTGCCGCTCATCGACATAGTTGCGTCCGACGAGGAAGAGCTGTTGGCCATGGCCGGCGCAGAAGCGAGGCCACCCACCAGCATTGCGACCGCAAATGCGCCGGTGATAGAGGACATTTTTAACATGGTAAACTCCCGTTCGATGTTGTTGTGAGTTGGGTCGTTTGTGGAAAGGCAACGCGTAAACGAACTTTGTTAATGCTAAGCTAAGAAGTGTTCTTGGCTAATTTAAGGCGACTCAATTTTGGTAAATGACAATTCGAATCATTGCGAGAGCGGATCGTTTGTCGCTGCAACATAAGTATTTCTGGAATGCCGGGAAATTTTTTGCGCGGCGCGTAAACCATATCATGCAATTAAAACAGTGGCGATTTTGCTGTTTACAACCCCTAACTGGTAAGTTATCCTCCAAAAACATTAATTTTATCAAGCTGATATTAGATTTGGGCACGACAAAAAAGAGAAAAACGTATGTCTCATCATATGACATCTGACGCACTAGAATTTACAGACCTAGAAACGCGTTTCGGCCGTGATAGTGCCTTCAGCATCTTGAGAACGCTCGAACAATTCGAAGGTGTGCTGGAAGAGCGAGTTTCCAAACTTTCGTTTGAAGATCGCCTCAAGAACGTCATTCGCTTAATGAAAGAAAATATCCGGGTGCAAACCCGGCATTAAATTCGGTTCCAACGAGAGCCAGGTTGTCATGATTTTCGATGAATTGCATAATCGATACGGAGTTCATGTCGCCCGCCGGGTGCAACAGGAACTGACTCCCGCTGAATTCAAGGAAGTTTCGCTCGACAATCTGCCGGGCTGGCTCGAAACCCGGTCTGAAACCGCGCATAAAGAGTATCAGGCGCGTCTCGATAACCCCTTTATTAACGATGAGCTGGGCGCTGCCCGCGACAATTATGTCGATGCGCTATATCGCCGCTGGCAAGACGCCGAAGAGCTGGCCTACCTCGTCACCGTCGCCGAAGACGTGAATGTACAGGCGCGTGTGGCGGGCAACAGCAAATAAAAACCCATTATTTTTAAATAGCGATTTTTTATGGCGAGCGAACTTGCAATAGCTACGCGGGCCGAGGTTTTCAGGCAATTTGCCGATTGCATGGCCGGGACAGTCGACCGCATCATCGAAAATGCCGGGCCGAGATATGGCTACGATGTATATCGTTCTAAAAATATTGACGATTTAAGCGGGGACGGCGCTCCCTCCTGTAAATTCTTCATTTTCGATTCCTATAAAAAATGGCATCGAGCGGTTGGCGTGCGCGGTGAAGTGGCGACTGTTCGTTGCGATCTCATACTGCCCGATCGAGACGCAATTTATCGTATGGAAAGAGAGCGCTATGCCGGTAAGGATCCCCAATGGAATATTTTCGTGCGTATTGCGGGCGAGGTTTATCACGCCGCCACCAAGAATACGGTACTGCACGAGGATGTCGGTCTATTGGTGAAGCGCGATACCACGGATGAAGCCGATCCGTCGGCTGCAGAGATTGTAGAGAATGTGCTGTGTAACGCAATCGGCCACGCGCCGTGGCTTAGCGACGATGTCGTATATGCGAAAGCTGCTGCTGAAGAAGCTGCGCGTAAGGAAAAAGAAGCTGTACCGATTAAGGTTGAGCCATTACCCGTTTCCAGACCTTTTTGGCCTCACGTATATATGGCTGCAAATCAAAACATGCAGCTAGTTCCCGCGACTTAAGATATTTGCCGATTGTTTTGTCGGCCTTGATGCGATCCGGGAAACTGGCCGCTGTGCCTTTTTGTAAATCGCCCCACACATCCATCGCATTGCTCTGCACGATTTTATAAGCCTGTTCGCGGCTCATGCCCGCTTGCGTCAGCGCCAGCAGAACGCGCTGCGAGAAGTGCAGGCCGCCGAGGCTTTCGAGATTGGCGCGAATGCGGTCTTCATACACAACCATCCCGTCGATCATTCCGGCGAGGCGCGAGAGCGCGAAGTCGAGTGCAATCGTCGCATCGGGCCCTATTACGCGCTCGACCGATGAATGCGAGATATCGCGCTCATGCCACAGCGCTACGTTTTCCAGCGCCGGGTTTACCGCCGCGCGCACGACGCGCGCCAGGCCTGTGAGATTTTCCGCCAGAACAGGATTGCGTTTGTGCGGCATCGCGCTGGAGCCTTTCTGGCCCTTGGCGAATGGTTCTTCGGCCTCGCGCACTTCGCTGCGTTGTAGATGGCGAACTTCGATCGCCAGATTTTCGATCGAGCTGGCGATTACGCCGAGCGTGGCGAAATACATTGCATGCCGGTCGCGCGGTATGACTTGCGTCGAAACCGGTTCCGGTTGCAGGCCGAGCTTGCGCGCGACATAGGCTTCCACGCGCGGATCGACGCTGGCGAAACTGCCGACCGGGCCGGAAATCGCGCAGGTGGCGATATCTTCACGCGCGGCTTTCAGGCGTTTTTTGGCGCGGGCGAAGGCGGCATAGTGCGAAGCGAACTTAACGCCGAAGCTGGTGGGCTCCGCATGAATGCCGTGGCTGCGGCCAATCGTGATGACGTTGAGATTTTTCTCAACCACTTTCTTCAGCGCGCGCAAAACAGCATCGAGATCTTTCAGCAAAATATCCGCTGCCTGCGTGAGCTGCACGGCCAAAGCGGTATCGAGCACGTCGGATGATGTCATGCCCTGATGCAGAAAACGCGCGTCTTCGCCGATATGCTCGGAGAGGTTGGTCAGGAATGCCAGCACATCGTGCCGCGTTTCCTTTTCGATTTCATCGATGCGCGCGACATTCCATTTTGCTTTCTTGCGGATATTCGCTGCGGCCGATTTTGGAATAATGCCAAGCCGCGCCAACGCATCGCAAGCATGCGCCTCGATCTCGAACCAGATGCGGAAGCGGTTATCGGCTTCCCAGATGGCGGTCATTTCGGGGCGTGAATAGCGGGGGATCATGAATGCTCCTTTTGATTTTTTAACTATAGTTGAAAAGAAAGCGGCCCGAAACCCCCATTAACCAATGCATTTTTAAGAAAAAATCATTTTTTCAGTTGTGTTAGACCAATCTTCACAGCACTTTTAACATATGGCAAAAACCAAAAAAAATACAAGCGATGATGAGATTGCCGCTTTTCTGGAGCGCGGCGGAGTTATCAATCGCATCGAGGCACGGGTTCCTACGGAATGGAAGGAAAAAGATGCTATCCCCATAATCAATACTCCATCCGCCGCTGCAGAACCTGTCAGCGTGGATGCCTCTGCTATATTGAAGACCGATTTTGAAACGAGCGGAGCTGCGCAGCCTGAAACGGCTTTGTCAAAGACGCCAGCTCTGACTTTTTCCGGAACACTTGAAGAGCAATTTCTTCGCGCGCAGGTAGAACTTGCCGGCATAAAAGAAGAACTTGCGGATGTGCAGAGGCGCGTACGGGGCTTGAACGAAGGGGTAAGTGCGCTTGCCGAAAACACGAAAATAAGACTTACGCCAATGGAAGCCAGAGTATTGCGCCGCCTGGCGAATGATGAAGCGGTGGTGCTTGAAAAAATTTCCGGGAGTCACGCAACTTTTTTAAGCAGGCTTCGCGGAAAATTAAATGGTGTGGGAATTGTAGTCATAAAAGAATCGAAAAAGCCGATATATATGAGCTACAAAAACCAGCATAGAGTCCGCATGTTGGCCGATAAGTTTGTGCCTCCTTTATCATTCCAACTCTCCGTTTCTGCGCCTCAGATAGACCCTTCAATGCCTATCGAGGAACGGTTTGCATGCGTGCAGGCCGATCTCGCCATGAAGCAACAACAGCTCATGGCAGCACGGGAATGGCAGCAGCAATTAGAGAAGAGTGAGGTAAAGCCCGTCAGAAATGGGATGGTAAATCTTACTAAAAGAGAGGCTGTATTATTGATACGCTTAATGAACGAAGACAAAGTGAATATCGATAGCATTCCTTCTTCTCAAGCTTCGGCAAGGGTTCTCCTAAATTATTTACGTGCAAAATTAGGAATTCTAGGAATCGAAGTTAGTGCAAAACGGATCGGTTGGATTTATTTGAACGAAGAAAACAAGCGGCGCGTCCGTTCAATGGCTAATAAATTTTCGTCTCCTATACCACTTAGGTTTGGCAATAGTGCGCCGGTGCGCGAAGCCGGGCAGCCGGTAAGCGGATAATTAAATTTTTTGCTCGTAATATTTATGCGGCGATAAGCTTGCGATTGGTTCTGAACAATTTGGGTGCCGGTGGTCTTTGCGAAATTTCGCAACCGCGGCTCTCGCCGGTCACATCATACTCGGGGGCGCCTGTGCCCGATGATTGCTCGGTATTCCGTTGCGTCATTATCCACGCCGCCACCGCCATCGTTCGGTTTTTTACGCCCGCTTTTGGGAAGAGGTCCTTTGATTTGGCCCTGGCTGAATCCAATGCGATGCCAAGTTTATTGGCGATTTCCTCATTGGAATCTCCGTTTGCATAGAAAGATAATATCTGGCGGTCGCGCGCGGTCAAACGTCGTAAAACAGCTGTTGCTAGCGCAGGAACCGGGGGCGCGGAGACTGGTAATAATTCCGGATTGCTAATTACGAATTCACGCAGCCCGTGCTCCAGGGCCCAACGCACTATGCTTATACGATCGCTAACCCCAGTTTTATGAGCGAGATCGATAGTGCATTTTTTGCTGGTGAATGGTGAAATGCCCAGAACCCATGCAATATCTTTTACTGTATTACTCTCGCTGAGTAGCAGTGCGATTATTTGCTGTTCGCGACGGGTGATAATAATTGCTTCACCCGTTTTAGGTTCGGCAATTTCGATTGAGCCGTTTTCTAATGGTTTGATTGCGTCGGTCATGTAATTCGCTCTTATGGCTTTAGAGGTTTAGCGTAACTCGCAGATG
>OLLY01000182.1_pt1 | contig 33495 bp, 41 predicted proteins | sample 1604681 | NCBI WGS metagenome assembly OLLY01 (sample SAMEA104055725, study PRJEB20765) | soil metagenome | biome: Arctic tundra; feature: Polygonal ground; material: soil | place: USA | collected 2011-09 | depth 0-0.5 m | reverse complement strand
CGGCCACCGCCTGGACCCCGGCTTGCGCCGGGGGGGGCTAGCTATTTATGCAATGTTGCTGGTGGGGCGGGGCTGCTTGATTCACGCCCCCAACTGCCCTAAAACTCATGCTTTCCGGTGGCAGCGTAGCTCAGCGGTAGAGTAGGGGGAATCATAATCCCTTCTCAAATACGGAATGTCAAAGGGTTAGCTGATTTTTGTGCCCGTTTTTGGGGGATGAGAAGTAGGTTAGACTAATTAGGTCTTTGAAGTTGGCAGCGTAGCTCAGTGGTAGAGCAGGAGAATCATAATCTCTTGGTCGGGGGTTCAAATCCCTCCGCTGCTACCAAAGACATGGTTTGAAATGCTCGAAAACAATTCACGCAATCAGCATTTCTTGCCCAAAGTTGAACAGAAACTCAATGCCCTAAATCCGAATGCGGCACCCCAAAATCTGCGGATATATTCTTTCCGCCTGGTCGACCGCGAAAATTACTCGTTGGAATTGCGGAAAGAAACCACAACAGAGATATTTATGCGAAAAGCTCGGCATAAATGAGCGGCAATATTTGGAATGGCTGCGTATTCTCTTCATGCTGCTTGCGCCGATGAGAAATGATCAACTAAATTTTTTTGAGCAAGTTATTAAAGGATTGCTGGAAAACAAAAAGACCTACGTCACCGCCCTGTTATATCAATATGACCGACCGGGGTGTCTGCTGTCTGATCGAGGCTACAGCCAACCTGTCCCCGATGGTGTCCACATGGCGTTCTCTTTCAATTTATGCTCGACCGCGTTCATTACTTATATGTTCGCCGATCCTGGAAAACTTGTGCAAGGCCGCGCGTCGCCGGAATTTATTGATCAGACTGTGGCCAATTGGGAGAAGCGTTCACAGGTTGAAATTGATGTGAAATATACCCGCAACGAAATGACGCTGCTTAGAAATTATAATAGGCACGTCATTTACCAATGTTGCGAACGTGTCTATTGCTCTGTAAAACACGGGCTAATCTATTAGCGCACATAGGAGACGCTATCCAGGTCGCCCATCAATGCGCGACCGGAGCAGGATAGGCGCATAGACAAACAGGTAAAGGCCAAAGGCCAGAATCCATAAGCCTCCTGCCGTATCAATAACAATCTGGTAGTGACTGCCGGCAGCGGGCGCAAAAACACGGCATACACCCGCGACGATCAGGGCGACATATCCAACCACCATAGCCTTGGAAGCAATCAATGGCTGTCCGGTATGGCCCAGCGCTGCCCGGCTCATGACCGCCATGATCATGCAGGAAAATATACCTACGCTGTAGGCATGTTGCCACGCCGAAGCAAAGGGTAAGTCCGTAAAGAGGAAAATGGCCTGTAAGCCGAGAGCTATGGGAATCCAAAGGTAACCGACATGCAAAATCCATAGCAACGGGTCGTTCAGCGTCCGCCAGCCATGCCATTGAGTCCACCGCCAAAACTGCACCACTGCCGCTAAACCGGCAATACTGCCGATAAGAACGGCATTACTGGTGATCTGGTGGGTTACGAGCAGGATAGCCGTAAACAGGATCGCGGCGCGATCAATCCATGTATCGACTTTTATTCCAAGATCAACTCCCTGACGGCGAAGCGAACTGGATGTAAAGGAAGGGACAATTCGCCCGCCAATGACTGTCACCAGGAGCAACATAAGATCAAAGCCAAGAGTCACGCCGCGTTCCCATGTATTCTGTGTCCAGCCCATCAGTTCCAGCCAGCACAGAAGATTGGCTAAACCATAAACGCCGAGCATGACCGCGATCATGTAATTTCTTCGGTTTCCCGACCGGATAAGCGATGGCAAAATTAGGACAATAAGCGCGGGAATAAACAGCACATCGAAAAGAAACGGTACCCATAGTGGCACATCGACATACGGGTCGATTGTGATCCGTGCCGCCAGCCATATGCCGAAAATAACCATAAGCTGCGGCCCAAAATATCCGCGGCGGCTTGTCCAGTTCGGCACGGCGGTCAAAATGAACCCTGCGGCAGCCGCACCGATAAACCCGAACAGCATTTCATGGATGTGCCATTGCACCGGTTGCATTCCGTGGAAATTAACATCTGCGGCGTGAAACGCCATCAGCCAAATGATAATCGCCGCGACTGCTTGCGTTGCGGCGCCCAGAAAAAAAGGGCGGAAGCCATACGCAAATAACGCGAATGACGTTGCTTTTGGTTTTTCGACTATGGCGAAATCTTGGCTCATAACTAGCCTGTATTGCGTTGGGGGTGCAGAGGTGGATATTTTACCTCCCCAACCCGCCTTGAGTCACTACGCTTCTCGATTTTCCTGAACCGGCGCATTTGACAGTAGTGGTGATTTCTACGATTCTGGCGCTTGTATCTTCTTGATAAAAGAAAAGCAGCAAGGAAAGACACACCCCATGGCCAAACCGGATAAAGACATGATCTTGAAAAACAAAGATCAGCTCGGCGATTTCACAACGGATTCACGAACTCTGCTGGTTGCCGCTATGGCCGCAGCCGTCGCAACCATTAGCGTCGGCACAGCATGGTGCCTGGTGCAATTGATCTACCTCATTACAAATATCGCCTATCATGGCCAGTTCAGTACGGCCAATATGCCAATAGCGCCCAACGGCTCATTGCCTGCGATTTCAATTGTAATTCCAGTTATTGGGTGCTTGGCCGTCGGTTTGATGGCTCGTTATGGTTCTGAAAAAATCCGGGGACACGGCATCCCCGAAGCCATTGAAGCCATCCTTATCGGCAAAAGTCAGATCCAACCTAAAGTCGCAATTCTAAAGCCACTTTCATCGGCAATCTCTATCGGCACCGGCGGCCCGTTTGGCGCGGAGGGTCCAATTATTATGACGGGCGGTGCATTGGGATCACTCTTCGCGCAGTCTTTCAAAATGAGCGCCGTCGAACGCAAGGTTCTGCTCGTTGCAGGCGCCGCCGCTGGCATGACGGCTATTTTCGGTACGCCAATTGCTGCCGTCGTGCTCGCCGTTGAATTGCTGCTCTTTGAATGGAAACCGCGCAGTTTCATCCCAGTTGCCGTTGCGGCAATCGTTGCAGCGATCGAACGCCCTCTTCTATTCGGCGACGGGCCGTTGTTTCCTTTCACTGGAACTATGCATAGTTCTGCCATTGCCTGCCTCGCATGGGTGGTCATAGGCATCGCTTCCGGTCTTGCCTCCGGCCTTCTGACCCTGTTCGTCTATGCTGTGGAGGATATTTTTCAGAAACTTCCGATCCATTGGATGTGGTGGCCAGCTATAGGGGGCGTTGCTATTGGCCTCGGTGGTCTGGCCGAACCCCAGGCTCTGGGCATTGGCTACGAAAACATCCGTCATCTTTTAAGCGGCGGCCTCGTCGGCTACGAAGCATTGATGCTGCTGGTTGTAAAAGCTTTGATATGGGGTATTGCTCTCGGCTCCGGCACCTCGGGCGGCGTTCTGGCCCCGCTTCTTATCATGGGTGGCGCGCTCGGCGCATTAGGGGCGCCTTTCCTGCCGTCGGCTTCTCCGGGTTTTTGGGCATTATTGGGCATGGCGGCAATGATGGGCGGAACGATGCGTTCGCCGCTGACAGCGACCTTTTTTGCTGTCGAGATTACGGGCGCTACCAACATCATGCTGCCGTTGCTGACCGCTTGCGTCGCCAGCCATGCCGTCACGGTATTATTGTTAAAGCGATCTATCCTGACAGAAAAAATTGCACGCCGAGGTTTGCATTTGTCACGCGAATATCACGTTGATCCTTTTGAGTTGACCCGGATCGCGGACGTGATGAGTAAAAATGTCGAAACATTACCTGCAGCCATGTCACTGGGTGAGGCTGTCGCCTTTTTTGTGGCTCCGGGGCCGCGGCATGAAACTTACCCGGTCGTCGAAGACGGCCAGAAGGCAATCGGGGTTGTCTCTTACGCCGAAGCCTTGCGCTGGACGCGGAAAGGATATGACCATGCCATGAAACTGGCCAGCGCGACGGTCGGGCAGGAATTAATGTTCTGTTCCCCCGAAGACATGGTCGGGACGATTGCTGATCGCATGATTGAACTCAATCGCGGCCGTGCCTTAGTTGTTGACGCCGCAGGAATTCTTGTGGGAGTTGTAGGGAGACACGACTTGCTGCGCGCCCGAGGCAAGATGCGTTCCGATGAGCAGGATCACTCACGAATACTTTCCTGGGGTTGGCGAAAAGGAGTGCCATCTGGAGAAAAAATCGGCGGTTAAGCAAAACATGTTCAAATTGAAACGCGCTTATGAGAAACCATCGCCAAAAGACGGTTGCCGGGTCCTCGTGGAACGACTCTGGCCGCGCGGAGTTAGTAAGAAGCAGGCGGCGCTCGATCTCTGGCTGAAAGATATTGCGCCAAGCACCGAATTACGCAAATGGTTCAGCCACGATCCGACGAAATGGAAAACATTTCAAAGTCGTTATGCTAAAGAACTCAAAGATCAAGTCGATCTCATTCGCCAATTGCGCCAGGAGGCAAAAAAGGCGACCGTAACGCTTGTCTATGGTTCGCGCGATGGGCAGCATAACGCTGCCGTGGTCTTGAAGAAATATCTAGGGCGTGGAGAATAGTACGAGCAAATGGAACGAGAACGACGACGCTAGGCGTTAAAACATGATCCGTTATCTTTATAAAAAACCGAAAATACTTTTTGTAGGTATCAACCCTCACCCTGGGTCATTCGATCGCGGCGTACCATTTTCCAATAACAAGCTGTTCTGGTATCTTCTCTCGGAAGCAGGACTTCTTAAGGAGAAAAGAGACGAGCTGCGCAATGACGATATGTTAAAGCAAATCTACAAAAAGAAATTCAACACGGTGTATGGGTTGGGATTCGTGAATATCATCGACAGGCCAACACCTGATATTACCGGGATCAAAAAGGGAGAAGAGTTGCCTGGCCGCAGAAAAATTTCTCGTATCATAAAGGCAGAAACGCCAAAAGTGGCATGTTTTATCGGCAGGGTGACTTATGAAAAATTTATCGGATTGAAAGATTTTTCTTTTGGCTGGCAGAATCCCATCGGCGCTTCGAAGGCGTTTGTCATGCATTTTCCTTTGCGTGGAGAAGCCATTGTCAGGATAAATGAGCTAAGAGAGGTTCTGCGGGCTACTGAAAACTGAATTTTCATAATGCCGGCAGTCATCATGAGACTTTTGTACGTGCTCAGCCGACCATGACTTGCGGCGCGTGTAATGAACAAACCGGGGAGCTCCAATCACCGTGAGAACACAGATAGAGATACAGCGAGATAAGGACCCGGTCAGCAACGTACTCAAATGGCTATTGCTGGCGGTGGCGATTATCACGTTCGCGGCTCTCGGATGGACGACCGTTGTGACTTATAAGGAAGCTCCACCATTCCCTGACCGATTTGTCTCCGATGGCGGCACAGTCCTGATGTCCGCCACCGATATACAGGCCGGTAAGGCGGGGTTTCAGAAAGCCGACCTTATGGACTATGGCAGTCTCTACGGCACGGGCTCTTACTTCGGGGAGGATTATACAGCCCAAAATCTGGCCCGGCTTGCTACCTTGACTGAAGACAACATCGCCAAGGCGGAGCACGGAAAACCGCTGACCAGCCTTGCCCCGGAACAGCAGGCTGGCGTCAAGGTAGCTATGCAGGTTGAACTGCAAGGTGTGGATTTGAGCAAACAAGTTGCCGTGATTCCAGACGCGCTGGCCGGAGCCATCACGGTTTTGCAAGGCCGGATTACCGGCGAGTTACTCCGGCATGATTTTGCCAAAGGATGGACCAAGGCCTACAGTCTCGATGAGCAGAGTGCGCGGCAGACGGCGGCCTTTCTAATTTATTCCTCGCTCACCACAGTTGCGCGGCGTCCCGGTACGCAAACGTCCTGGACCCAGAACTGGCCTTTCGAGCCGCTGGTCGGCAACACGCCGACCACCAGTACCTTCCAGTGGACATGGATGAGCTTCTGTTTCACGTTTTTTGCGTTTGGTGCGGTGCTGTTCATCTATGAGCGGTATCTGAACGATCCTGATGACGCGTCGATGGATCCGGTGCTCGCTTCGTTCCGACCATTGACGGCTAGTCAACGCCGGGTGGGTAAGTATTTTCTCGTCGTAGCGGCGCTGCTGCTTCTGCAGATTCTTGTCGGCGCGATCATGGCCCATTACTACACGGACCGCACCAGCTTCTACGGCATCAAGATCGATCAGTATCTGCCATTCAATTTCCTGCGCGATGTGCATATCCAGACACCGATTGTCTGGATCGGGCTATCATGGATCGGCGCTGCGCTGTTTCTGGCACCGGCTATCAGCGGGCGTGAGGCAAAGGGTCAGGGCATTCTGGTCGATTGCCTTTTCTGGGTGACGCTTCTTATCGTCGCTGGCGCGTTTGTCGGCAATTATCTCGGCATTATGGACTACATCAAGGAGGGTTGGTTCTGGTTCGGCAATCAGGGCTTGTCTTATATCCAGCTCGGGCGCTTTTGGCAGATCGGGTTCTTTGCCGGACTGATAATCTGGAGCGTGCTGGTTTTCCGCGCGCTCTGGCCGACCCGCGACACCCTATGGAACGCAACACGCGAATTCTGGTCGGGCCGAATCCGGCTTGAACATTTGCTTTGGGCCTCCACCGTCAACATCGCCGTTCTCTATGCCTTCGGGATGATCCCGCTCACTGGCATCGAGAAATCTTTCACCATCTCCGACTTCTGGCGGTGGTGGGTGGTCCATCTCTGGGTCGAGCAATCTTTCGAGTTCTTTGCCGCTGCCATCACCGCCTATCTCCTGATGGCGACCGGGCTGGTTTCGCGCAAGCTCGCGGAGCGGTCCGTCTATTTTGAAATCATCCTCATCTTTCTGGGTGGTGTGGTGGGCACCGGGCATCATTTATATTGGGTCGGAGAACCGGGCTTGTGGGTGCCGCTCGGCAGCATGTACTCCTTCATCGAAGTTCTGCCGCTAGTGCTGCTGGTCACGGAGGCGATCAAGAACCGCCGGCTCATCAAGGCCGCGCCGCAGTTCAAATACGGACTGGTTTACACCTACATCATCGGCGCGGCCTTCTGGAACTTCGTAGGCGCCGGCGTCTTTGGCGGCGGTACCCTTAAATGCGCCGCTCGTCAATTACTACGAGCACGGCACATTTCTTACTCTCAATCACGCCCATACGTCTCTGTTCGGCGCCTTCGGGCTGTTGAGGATCGGCCTGATTTATTTCTGTCTGCGTTATGTTGCGGCCGACCGGTACCCGTTCGGGGAAAAATTGGGGAAGGCGGCGTTCTGACTCTGCAACGGTGGCATGGTTTTGTGGATTTTTCTCAACTTCTTCCCCAGCGGCTGGCCGCAGTTGAATGCGGTCTATGAACATGGACTCGCCTACGCAAGGAGCCAGGAATTCTACGACACGACCATTTTCTGGCAATGGATGCGGTTTCCAGGCGACGTTGTCTTCGCCTTCGGAGCGTTGTTGATGGCGTGGGATTTCATAGTGAAGCTTCGTCCGCTTTACCCGCGATTCATAGAGCGCCTTATCTCAAGGCAAAACTCACATGGATCACAGAAAATATAAGCGCCGTAACGGATTGAGAAAGGGTATAATACAATGCCGATGCATCACGCGAACACACACGGCGCTCAGCAGCACGGAACCGACAAAAAGACCATCGTGAATGCAACCGTGGCTGGCCACGAAGCGTCTGGAGCGCAATGCGCCCCCGAGAACTATTGGCGAAGCCGCATCGAGAGATGGGAGAACGAAGGCGGTGCCGGAGGGAAAAATACTGGATTGGAACACCATCAATGGCAACTCAACACGATGTTCACAATCGGCCATTCCACCCATCCGATTGAGGAGTTTATTGGTATATTAAAGGCTTATGATATCGAAACTCTGGTGGATATCAGGACGATCCCGCGCTCGCGGCATAATCCGCAGTTTTCGCAGGAAACTCTGGCGCTATCATTGAAGTCCGGCGGCATCGCCTATCGCTACATGAAAAATCTCGGTGGATTACGCCGCACAAAGAAGGGTTCGCCGAACCAGGGATGGCGTAACGTGTCTTTTCGTGGCTACGCCGATTATATGCAGACCGCAGAGTTTCAACATGCGGTGGAAGAGCTTGTTGCGTTAGGAAAAGTATCTCGTACCGCCATCATGTGCGCCGAAGCCGTTCCTTGGCGCTGTCATCGCTCATTAGTGGGCGATGCGCTGATCGTTCGCCATATTCCCGTAGAGGACATAATGTCAGCACGTAAATCCTCGCCGCATAAACTAACAAAATTCGCACACGTAAAAGGTGAGCAGATTCTCTATCCGCCGGAAATCGATGAGGGAACGAATGAGGTTGCGCCGGCCGCTTAACGACATCTGCCTGATATATTGCTCGTCTACTTATTGGATTTCCTGAGGGCCGATCCTTTATGCATGGCGATATGGTCGGTTTTATCACTCTCGATTTCGTATTGCGGTACATCTTTGCTGGCGTGGTGCGTATACCCCTTATAATCGATATTCTGCGTATGCACTTTGATGATCCTGCCGCTGACATGCCCGGCTTCGGAATTCCATGTGACGTGGTCGCCGACTTTAAAGTCATGTGTCATATTATTCTCCTATTCGAAATGCGGCTATCCTTTTAAGGCCCGTCGCCATTCTTTTGATATGGTTGCGTTTTTTAGAGCCTATTGGATAGATAGAAGGTATTGTTAAAGAGATATTGTTGGCTCATCGTAGAAACCCGAATGAACGAAAATTAATCAAAAAATGAGGCGGCGGGAAGGCAGTGGAAAAATCCGTCTGTCATAGTCGTCAACATGGGGCTTATTCCTGGTAGTTTGGATCATCGGTTTCGTCTTGCACATGTAGGCATGCGCCAAGGATCGAATAGGAGGAAAGAAATATGATACTAGTGGAGAAAATAGTGCCTGTGGCACGGGAACGTCTTGTTACGGTCAGGGACGACGCTCTTTTGACGGAAGCTGCCAGATTTCTCGATGGCGGACACATCAATCTGGTCGTTGTCTGCGACAAGGGCGGCGCCATGGTGGGTATCGTCACCAGAACAGATGTTGTTCGCCAGATGAGTCTTTGTCAGGGCTGTGGCTGCACTGCTGCCGTTGGAACGGTGATGACCAGAAAGGTTACCTACTGCCGTCCTGGCGACTCACTGCAAGATGTGTGGTCGATCATGCAGAAGCAGAAGCTTTTGCACATTCCTATCGTCGACGACGATCTCAAACCATTGGGCGTAATCAACGCACGCGATGCTCTTCTCGTCCTTATGGAGGATTCAGAGCACGAAGGGGCGCTTCTGCGTGATTACGTGATGGGCGTCGGGTACCGATGATTGGCGCCTGTATTGCCTCTGCTTAATAACCCGGCAAGGTTGAAGTGGTTCGGGGCGCATTAAGATAAACAAAAGAAGATGGTTCGAATATGAGACACAAAGGATCCTCGACTATATTCCGTCACCCTTTGGCAGGCGAGCTTTCGCTTGCGGTTGCAATTAAAATCATAGTTCTTGTCTTGGCAGGTTTCCTTCTCTTTGGCGCAGATCATCGAATTCACGTCGACTCGGATACAATTGCCCAACATATGCTTGGCTCTAATCCTTCTTCGCCCGCGAGATGAATCATGGATGTCGTAACGCTTTCCCGTCTGCAATTTGCCTTAACCGCCCTTTACCATTTCCTGTTCGTGCCGCTGACGCTCGGACTTGTTATGCTTCTAGCCATCATGGAGAGCGTGTGGGTGATGACAGGTCGCACCATCTGGCGCGACATGACCAAATTTTGGGGAATGCTGTTCGGCATCAATTTCGCCATGGGCGTGGCGACCGGCATCACGATGGAGTTTCAATTCGGCACAAATTGGGCCTATTACTCGCACTATGTCGGGGATGTGTTCGGTGCGCCTTTGGCTATCGAAGGAATTGCCGCTTTCTTTCTCGAAGCCACCTTCGTCGGCATGTTCTTTTTCGGATGGGACAAGCTATCGCGATTACAGCATTTGATCTGCACCTGGCTTATGGCTCTTGGCACCAGCCTGTCGGCCATCTGGATCTTGATCGCGAACGGCTGGATGCAGTTTCCGGTCGGCGCACAATTCAATGTCGATACCATGCGGATGGAAGTGACAAATTTCGCTGATGTAATTTTTAATCCCGTTGCACAGGCAAAATTCGTTCACACCATCAGTGCGGGCTATGTGACCGGCGCGATGTTCGTTCTTGCCATCAGCGCATGGTATATGCTGAAAGGGCGGCATATAGAAATAGCCAAACGTTCGATGACCGTGGCTCTTAGTTTCGGCCTCGCTTCGGCCCTGTCGGTCGTCGTGCTTGGCGACGAAAGCGGCTATACGGTGGGCCAGAACCAGAAAATGAAGATCGCTGCCATTGAAGCCATGTGGCACACAGAAAAGCCGCCTGCCGATTTTACCGTGTTTGGCATCCCTGATATGAAAACCCAAACCACGCGCTTCGAGATCAAACTGCCGTGGCTCCTTGGTCTGATCGCCACGCGTTCGATTGATACGGAAGTACCCGGCATCGTCGATATTGTGAAGGACAACCAGAAACGTATCCGCGACGGTATGGTGGCTTATGATGCGCTCGACAAGCTGCGCCATGACCATGACAACGCGCAATTTATCGACCAGTTTAAGGCGCATCAAAAAGATCTCGGTTATGCGCTGCTTCTAAAGAAGTACCGGCCTGATGTTATGAATGCGACCGACGACGAGATTGCAAAAGCGGCCACTGATACCATCCCCAATGTTCCGGCACTCTTCTGGAGTTTCCGCTTAATGGTCGGCGTGGGCTTTTATTTGATCGCTCTTTTCGGCTTCGGCTTTTATCTGGCCAGTCGCCGCAGACTGATGCAAAACCGATGGTTCCAGCATATCGCCCTTTGGTCGCTGCCTTTGCCATGGATCGCTATTGAACTCGGCTGGATCGTGGCAGAATACGGGCGGCAACCATGGACAATTGACGGCGTACTGCCGACTTTCCTTTCGGTGTCGTCTATCTCGGCAGGACAGGTATGGATTTCACTGATCGGCTTCGTCGTCTTTTATAGCGCGTTGCTGATCGTCGATGCCGTTCTCATGGTCAAATATATTCGCCTCGGCCCACAATCTGCGTCGATGAAAGAGGAGTCCGCGTGATGCTGTTCGATTATGAAAACCTGCGTCTGATCTGGTGGGGAATCCTCGGTATCCTTCTCATGGGTTTTGCCATCATGGACGGTTTCGATATGGGTGCGATGGCTCTCATGCCCTTTATCGGACGCACAAATAGCGAGAAACGGGTTATCATCAACACTGTTGGGCCTGTGTGGGAAGGCAATCAGGTCTGGCTTATCCTGGGCGGCGGCGCAATCTTCGCAGCATGGCCGTATCTTTATGCCATCGCTTTTTCCAGTTTTTACCTTGCTATGTTTGTCGTTCTGGGCAGCCTCATCTTGCGCCCGGTCGCCTTCAAGTTTCGCGGTAAGATGCCGCATGCCCGTTGGCGTTCTGCCTGGGATGTTTGTCTTTTTCTCGGTGGCACCGTGCCGCCCCTTATCTTCGGCGTGGCGTTTGGTAACGCGCTGCAAGGCATCCCCTTTGCCCTTGATGATACGATGCGTATGACATACAGCGGCAGCTTCTTCGGTCTCCTGAATCCTTTTGCCTTGTTATGCGGCTTTATAAGCCTATCGATGTTTCTGCTTCAGGGCGCAAGCTGGCTGGCCGTCAAGACAGAAGGCGCGATTGAAAAACGCGCGCGCAAGGCCAGCGTGATTTTCGTCCTTGTGACGCTGCTCCTGTTCGGCCTCGCGGGACTATGGGTTGCGAACGGCATCGACGGCTACAGCATAACAAGCACGGTCAAGACGCATGGGCCATCTAATCCCCTCTATAAAACGGCAGTGCGTGTGACCGGCGCGTGGATGGAGAACTACCGTAAAATGCCAATCAGTATAGCGGTACCCGCATTATCCTTACTCGGTGCGCTGATCGTACTTCTCGGTGTAAAACTGAAAAAGCCACTGGCCTCCTTTCTTGGAAGTTCTTTTATTCAAATGAGCGTTATCGGTACGGCGGGAGTCTCGATGTTTCCCTTCCTGCTGCCATCGTCTGCCGACCCGAACGCGAGCCTCACAGTATGGGATGCCTCATCGAGCCGGGGAACGCTCATAACCATGATGCTTGTCGTCGCCGTGCTCTTGCCGATCGTTCTGGCCTACACAAGCTGGGTCTATCATGTGCTGCGCGGCAAGATCACGGAATCCATCATCAAAAATCAGGGTAATGGCCTGTACTGAAAGCGGGGATAACGATGTGGTATTTTAGCTGGATACTTGGTGCAGGTCTTGCCTGTGCCTTTGGCATTCTGAATGCCCTTTGGTTCGAATTGGATGCTGACAAGAGTGCGGGCAAGATTTCCGATCCCAAGGGATTATAAATGTCCGATGCCGTCATCACGGCCCATGTGAAAGAAAATGGCCAGGGTTCCTTCGGCGTCACTATCGACGTGTCCGGCCATGAACTGCATGGCGACGAACCGGCTGCGCACGGCGGAAACGGCTCTGGCCCATCGCCTTACGACATGCTGTTGGCAGCGCTCGGCAGTTGTACGGCTATGACGGTAAGATGGTACGCCAAACGACAAAATTGGCCGCTCGAGAGTGTTGAGGTCAATCTGACGCATCGCAAGGAAGCAGCCGAAGGCCAAACGAAAAAAACCGATATCTTTGAGAAACAGGTCATCCTGCGCGGCAAGGCTTTGACTGAAGACCAGTGCGACAAACTCTACGAAGTCGCGGCCAAATGCCCCGTGCAGCGCACTCTGGAAGGCAACCCTGTTATCAGCACGACACGGGGCTGTTGATACCTTGCTCTGGCCGTCTCGTAATCGAGGATGAACGCTCTCTACAGCGATGAAGCCAACGAGAACAGACATGTGTTCGATCCGCATTTACCTAAAATGCATCAATAAACCCGGTCGGAATTATGGAAAGCCGTTGAGATTCTTAGCGTGGCCCAAATTATGGACGGTAAAACTGCACCATTTTGACCATTAACATCATAATCCCTTGGTCGGCGGTTCAAATCCGTCCGCTGCCACGTTCGCACCTTCACTTCACCCCATACCCAACAGCCACGCGCTCATCAAAGACAAAACACTTTCCCTGCCATTTGCTTTGGCCGGGCGGAATTTCTTCGAGGTATTTCAGGATACCGCCTTTGAGGTGATAAACTTCCTCGAAACCTTCGGCCAGCATGTAGGCAGAAGCTTTTTCGCACCGAATGCCGCCGGTGCAGAACATGGCGATCTTTTTGTGCTGCGCCGGATTAAAATTCGCCTGCGTATAATCGGCCAGCTCTGAAAAACTTTTAAGCTTCGGATCGATTGCGCCGGCAAAGGTGCCAAGCTCGGTCTCATAAGCATTACGCACATCGATGACGACGACACTCGGATCATCAATCAATTTATTCCATTCCTGCGGCGTCACATAGGCGCCGGTTTTCTGCGTCAGCGGATTACCGGCCGATTTTTTGAAAGTGATAATCTCGCGCTTCAGGCGAACCTTCAGCCGCTTGAAAGGCTTATCTTCTGCAAACGAAAATTTCACGTTATCCGTCGGCAATCCGCAGCAGTTTCTAAGACTATCAAGCAAGGCTGCAATGCCTTCCTCGCTTCCCGCCAGCGTGCCGTTAATGCCTTCGGGGGCGATCAACAGCGTGCCGCAAATGCCATTCGCCAAGCACCGCTCGCGCAGCTCCACCCGCAAAGCGGGCAGGGCCTCTAACGGCGTAAAATGGTAAAGGGCAGCGATTTTGTACATGGGGGTATTTTAGGGTTTATGCCTTGTGCAAACAACCCTTTCAGATATGCTTAAAGTAAGGCGTTAATATAAAAAATAGTATTAGAGAAAATCCAATTCAGGGAGCGCCAATGCTTTACCCTAAGATTGAGAAAGCCATTAGAGAACAAGATGCAGCGCGCATCGCACAGCTTGCCGAGATGATCGCCGATGTGCTTCGGAGCGGTCGCCGCACCAGCAATATGTTGATGGCCGGGTATCTTAAGGAGTTGGTTGATGCCATGCCTCCACATGATGGCCAACGCATCGCCTGCTGGCGTTTTCTTGCAGCCGGCGTGGGGGTGAAAGATTTCGATCGCGCGCTGGAAAAAGTGCTAAAAAATCCAGGCGCTGCGATCTATCCGCCGCAAAAACCGAATGAAATATATCCACCTGAACCGCGTGCGCCGGAAGATATAACGGGATTTTTAAAAACTATGTGGAATATGGCAGGTTCGATGCTGTGCGAGGCGGTAGAGTCCGCCGTTGTAGTACCTGACAATAAAAAGCGTTTACTGAAAAGCAGGGCTCCTAAATTTCCCAATGCAATGGCGAATGCCATCTATAGAAGAATAGGGGCGAGATTAGTGAACCGGGAAGATTATAATCTCAGCCTCGCCTATGGATCGGACGATACGATTTTGGCCGTCCGGAACCAGCACTGGCCGCGCGAGGCAGAAGTGCTCGCCATTCTGCGCGCGGCTGCGGGATGATGATTTGCCTGAAGTACTCCGTTGACGGCATAACAAAAAGCGCAGCTTCAAAGCCGCGCTTTTAAGTTTAAAAACTCTTTTTCTAACTACCCCTTACTATTTATTTAGAGCGACATGAGTACCGGTGGGTGTTGCATTTGCTCTGGCTGATGCATTCATCCGGCTTTCAATGTCTTTGATATGCGCCGTTTCGCCTTTTTCTTGGGCCCAAGCCATCTGGACCGGCAAAGATTCAGTCAATCGCATCAAACTTCCATCCTTTGCTTCGCGAGCAAAATCACCTTCGAAACTATGTTGCTGATTACCGTAAACTTCATTAGATGCGCGGTTTTGGAAGATAACGCCGCTTGCTTTTATGTTCTGATCTTCGCCCCAAGGGGCAGCAATCACAATATCCTTCGTAACCTGAACAGCCCTACCAAAATTTTTCGAGCGGTATTGGCTTGGATTGGTTGGATCGATTTCAAAATTCTTTTCGAATTTAACAGTAGGCACCGCATAGGAGTCACCTGGAGTGCGTGTTACAATTGCGTCGCCAGCTCTAGTTATACTGGTTGTTTCTAGAAACTCGCTGCCATCTTTTGCCTTTTGACGAGTTACTACAGTTTCATTGCCAACGGCAAAAACTACATTAACAATAGGGACAGTTTCGACTTTACGGAATGCAGGAGCATTTTCAAAATCAAAATTGCTCGATTGTACGCGCATATAATCCGACATTTTTGATATCCTCATGGGAGAATGCATACCGATTTTATAACATGTGATTATAAAAAAATTTCCTACAAAGCATGGTTAACGAAAGCTTATCTGGCCAAATAAAACGCAGGAAAATCAAAGAATCTACGGCCCATAATTATAACGATCGTCAATTTTATTGGCCTTCAGCGCCGCGGCAAAAGCGCCATAGTTTTTGAATGGATCTGCGGCAGTACCCATCCATATAATTTTTGCCAAGCCATCCGGTTCGACGGTTGCGACCATAATATGAAAGCTGTGAACAAATCCGCCGCGTTCATAATGTACGACATACAGATTATTTAATTCGGCGGCCCATATCAGCCTTTTTCTGGGCAAGTTTTCATCGCCGATATCGTCGGTTGCTTCCCACGCTTCTCCAGGGTTCGCCATTTTTCCATGTTGATCGACGCAAAGGGCAAGAATGGCGCGAGGCAAATCGCTGGTGTTTGAAATAGGACGGAATTCCGCTATTTCCTCCAGCGTCCTTCTATAGTCGGGCAGGAGTTTTGTCACCTCGGCCGCGCACGGCAACGATCCGGCGGCGATGAATGCTATGAGAGATAGCGCCAATATGAATTGCTTTGAGTTTTTCATAGTGCCCTCGGTCGTTTATTCCGCGTAATATAGCAGACCGGCGCCGCCAAACAAATAATCCATATTGAATATTTACATCATACGCAGCATTGTATCCCTCCAGTTTTAGGGAGTTCTGTCATGCGAATCCTTCGTCTTTTGAGCGTGCTGTTGGTTGCTTCTTTCGTTGTCGCCTGTTCCACGGATACCGAACAATCGGCAGGCGGGCCGGTGAAATTTGCCGACCTGACAAATGCCCGCGACTTCGCTGTTACGGTCGCCAGCAGCGATCAATTCGAAATTATATCCAGCCAATTAGCTTTGAAGAGAAGCCATCATAAAAATATTCGGGATGTCGCGCACCGTATGATCACCGATCATCAAAAGAGCAGCGCAGAGCTGAAAAGATTGCTGGATAAGAATGGAATGCCGTCACCGCCGCCCGGCATGCTTACCTATCATCGGGAACAATTCGATAAGATTGCAAATTCACCTGATTTCGAAAGCGCTTACCTCGATGCTCAGGCTGCCGCGCATCAAGATGCCATCACCCTGTTCGACAATTATCGGATGCATGGCGACAATGCAGTGCTTCGCAGCTTTGCGGCAAAAACACTGCCCGTTCTTAAACAACATTACGAAATGATCCAAGAAGCGCAGAAGCACCAGAAGCCCAGGCACCATAAAGATTAAACCCGGAGTCGGTGGGCGCCTTCATTAACTACAAAAATTATAAAATCATTTCCGATCAGCCGGATAGGAAAGTTCGATTCGATCCCATTTTACTTGACTTTTTGAGCCGTAGTGCTACAATCTCATACACCGGCTTGGATCCCTCAGATACATAGAGATTTCACCGGTAAGAACAAAAATAGCTGGTGCTGCCGTGACAAGTGTTAACGTCGTTGGCTGTTTAAGTTTCAAAGATTTCGTGGCTTACATTTCTACTTTGTGCGCAAAGCTATTCTTTGCCTCTCCAGCCCACTCCGATCCTCCGCAAACAATCTGACATGTAAGGGCGTTTAACGCCGCTTGCATCGCTGCGCGCGCTTTCATTAGCGGCGCCGCCTCAAACCACATCTCCATTCGTTTGCAGACAAAGCTGATGAGCTTTGCAGGAGGATTGCTATGCAAAACCGTACCTTTTCTTCACGTTCTATTCGTCTCGGCGCTCGTCTATTGGCGGCTTCTACAGGGGTTGCCGGCATGCTGGTGCTTCAGGCATGTGATGATCGCAAAACCGATGCCGGCATTTATCCCGATGCCGAATCTTGCGCGGCGGATAAAGTTTTTTCAGCCGAATATTGCGCCAAAAATTTTCAAACGGCGCGGGAAGAACATCAAACCCTCGCCCCAGTCTACCAAGATAAAGAAGATTGTGAAAAAGATTGGAGCGAAGGCGCGTGCGATGAAAAACCCGTCAACCAGCCGTCGACGTCGCCTCATGGCGGCGGTGGAAGCACCGTCATTTATTCCAGAACAGTATACGCGCCGCATATGAGCGGCTATTGGACAGGCGTAACCGAAACGCCGGGCGAGAATGGCGCAAAGCCGACGACGCGGAATTTTTCCTACCCGATTTACAAGTCGAAAGACGGCACCGTCTATTCGCCCGCGACCGAGCAGACTTTCAGCGCCTATGGCCGCTTTACGACCAATCCCGACACGGCCATGGTCCGAACGGTTACGGAATCGCCGCGCGCGATTTTCGTATCCCGATCGTCTTTTTCCAGTGGAGCCGCGGCCACGACGGGAACTGCCACTCCTGGCGGTCCAGCGATAAGCCGCGGCGGCTTCGGCGCCACCGCGCACAGCTTCGGCTTGGGAATTGGCGACTAACCAGCGCAATCGAACAAACACAATTTGGGAGAAGTGTCATGAAACGCGAAATCATCAATGCGCGGCCGAATGCGGCAGCTCACCTTAAAGAACTTGGAATGCTGCATAATGGCGACGATCCGGCCAATCCTTATTGGAATGAAAAGGCCTGTTATCGCTTTTCTCAAAAAGAAATCGAAGAGATCGAAATGGCTACCGCCGATTTGCATGTCATGTGCATGAATGCGGTTCAATATGTAATCGATCACGATTTATTCGACCGGCTTAAAATTCCGTCGGCCTTTGTGCCTTATATCAAGCAATCGTGGGCGCAACGCGACCCGTTCATTTATGGGCGTTTCGATCTCGCCTATGACGGCGTAAATCCGTCGAAAATGCTGGAATATAATGCGGATACTCCCACCGGCCTGTTGGAAGCGGACTATCTTCAATTCGATTGGCTGCAGCAGAAAAAGCAGGCAAAGGAACTGCCCGCCGGTGCCGATCAGTTCAACTCCGTGCATGAATCCCTGCTGCGCGCATGGAAAAAAGCACGCCAGGAAGTGATGCAGACGAGCGGATCTTTTCCGGAAAAGATTTATTTCGTCACCTGCATGGAAAATCTGGAAGACGCCCAAACCACCAATCATATGGCCGACATCGCCTATGAAGCCTATGAGGGAACAGGTGTCGATGCCGAGGTGATGGATATCGGCGATGTCGGTTCCGACGGCACGCATTTCTACGATAACTCTAATCAACGGATAGACGCGATGTTCAAGCTTTATCCGTGGGAATGGATGATCCGTGAAAAATTCGGCATGCAGACGGCGAAAAATAACACCGGCTTTATCGAACCGCCCTGGAAAATGATTTTATCGAACAAAGGCATCATGGCGATCCTATGGGAAATGTATCCGGGGCATCCCAATCTGCTGCCCACCTACGATGTGCCGGGTAAAATTCCAGGCCCCTTTGTGAAAAAACCTTTCATCAGCCGGGAAGGGGCCAATGTAAGCATTCACGGCACGCCGGATGCCGAAAGCAGCGGCGGCCTCTATGGTGAAGGCGCTTTTATTTACCAGGCCTATGCGCAATTGCCCAACTTCGACGGCAACTTCCCGGTGGTGGGATCGTGGATTACCGGCAGCCAGCCCGTTTACGATGGAATGCCAAAACATCCGCGCGGCGGCGAAGCCTGCGGCATCGGTATTCGCGAAGATCATTCGCGGATAACGAACAACAACAGCAGCTTCGTGCCGCATTACTTCGTGGCGGAGCCTAAATGAGCGGGCCTAGGTTCGCTCTACGATCGCCTTAATATTGGTGAGGCCTTTGTCGAACTGGGTGCCGACCATTTTTTCGCAATTGAAAAACAGGCCCATCAGTTTGGCCATAAAATTCTTGTCGCCATGGCAGCTCCAACTCACCAGCGTCTGCGTGCCTTCGGGTTTAAACGTGAATTCGCCGGTATTGCCGCCCTTCATCGGCTTGAGAAATTCGAGCTTGAGCCGCACCAGATCGGCCGGGCGGCTTTCGACGATCGTCATGCTGCCTTCGCCCACCTGCATATTCTTCGATGACCAGCGCATAATGGCGCCGGTGCCGGCGGGAGCTCCTTCGAAAGTGGCTATGACATTCGGATCCATTTTCGCCCAGGGCGACCACGCATTCCAGGCGTGGAGGTCGTTCACATGCGCAAAAATCGCGGCAGGTGCTGCATTCATTGTTGCCGTGCGCGTCACGCGCATCGCGGACGATTGCCCGTTGATGATAAAGGCCAGCGCCCCGATAACGATGAGTGCGATAATAATTCCGGTCATGATAGTCCCCGTTCGGTTGTTGTTTTTATTATTGGTTTATCTCCGGCTCGACCAGCGCCGCCAGATTTTTCAGCGAATCCTGCCAGCCGAGATAGCAAGCCTCATTCGGAATAGCATCCGGCAACCCTTCCTGCACGATGCTCAGTTCGGTGCCGCAGGAAACTTTCTTGAGCGTTATCGTCACCTGAATAATTCCCTTCATGTTGGGATCGTCGAAAACATCCGTGTAACGCAGCTTTTCGTGCGGCACCAGTTCCTGATATTCGCCGCCGAAAGCATGAATCGCGCCGTTGGTGAAATTGCGGAACGACATTTTGTAACGCCCGCCGACTTTGGCGTCTAACGAATGCACGGTGCAGGTAAAGCCGTTGGGCGGCAGCCACTTCGCCAGCGCATCGGGCTCCAGAAACGCGCGATAAACTTTTTCCGGTCTGGTGGTCAGCACGCGGTGCAGGCGTACGGTATGCGGCATGATGATTGCTCCTTGCGGTTAAGCAGCCGCGCCAGGTATCGGCATAACCGGCATCACTTCCACGCGCTCGCCGGGAAAATATGCGAAATGCGGATGGCCTTCGAACATTTTCGCGGCCGCTTCCGGCGAAGCTGCCCGCACAATCGTAAAGCCGCTCATTTCGTTGCTGATATCCTCAATGCCGCCTGGACTGACTTTTTTGGTTTTGCCCAAAGGGCCACCCATGGTGATAATCGCGGCTTCATGTTTTTTTACCCATGCTTTCCACATCGCGATGCCTTCCTGCATTTTTTTTTGCTGCTCAGCTTCGGGCATTGCGTTCCAGGCCTGCATGCGCGGGTTGGTTTTGCTGCCCAGAAAAACGGCGAGGAATGTATTTTCGGTGCTCATGATATTTCCTTTCTTTGAGTTTCGTGAAGGAAGAACCCGATACTAGCCCGGTATGGCGCATATGTAATGGCCCTGCGTTATTTCGATCATTTAATTGAAAATTCAAAGCATTTTTGAAATTTCGGTGCGCTGTCACTCCAGGATTCAAAGACATACGCCCGCGCTTTGGCCGTTTATCGAGGCTTTACCCTTCTGGATTAAAATCGCGGGAGCACCGCCTGTCATTAATTTGTCCGGAATATTGAGAAGCGATTTTTTTAAGGAGAGACCTATGTCGCTTTTGCATAAAAAAGTGCCCGATGCGGCTCAGCAATTAAAACCGGCCTTCAACTCTGCCTGGTATGCCACGGCAATGGAACGGCTGGTGGCGGTTGTGCAGGCGCTGTCGCGTGCGCGGTCGATGGAAACGATTCACGAAATCGTCTTGCGGGCCTCGCGCGATTTAACGGGCGCCGACGGCGCGAGCTTTGTCTTGCGCGAAGGCGATCAATGCTATTACGCCGACGAAAACGCGATTGGTCCCTTATGGAAAGGAAAGCGTTTTCCGCTGAGCACCTGCGTCAGCGGTTGGGTCATGCTCAATCATGAATCGGTTTTTATCAAGGATATTTATCACGATCCGCGCGTTCCGATTGATGCTTATCGGCCGACCTTCGTCAAAAGCATGGCGATGGTTCCCATCCGGCATGACGATCCGGTCGGCGCGATCGGCAATTATTGGGCAACCACGCGCCATTTTTCGTTGGAAGAATTGCGGGTTTTGCAAGTGCTGGCCGACACGACATCCGTCGCTATCGAGAATGTCGAGCTGCGCGATAATCTGGAAATGAATACGCGCCTGTTACAGGCGCGCGAAGCCTGCGTCGATCTTTAGTCCTCCTCCCCGTTTTTACGGGGAGGACGCAAAAACTTAGACTTACGGCACACATAACTAAACCTAGAAAAACAGGGCAATAATAGTAAGTCTTAGTTTTTGCTGGTAGGGCAATGCAGCAGCCCTACCAGTGAAAACTAAGGCTTGCCGAAATGGGCAAACCTAAGTTTTCACATCCTCCCCGCTGGCGGGGAGGAGGACTCTCATTTAATTGCTGTCCGGTCTAAGTGGCGAACAGCTGCTTCATGTCCGCGAAGCCCTTGAACTCAAGCGCGTTGCCGGCAGGATCGTGGAAAAACATGGTGGCCTGTTCGCCAACCTGGCCTTGCCATTTGATATAGGGCTCGATCACAAATTTGACGCCCGCCGCTTTCAGCCGTTCGGCCAGTTTTTCCCATTTATCCATCGTCAGCACTACGCCGAAATGCGGTACCGGCACATCATGCCCATCTACCGGATTATGATGCAGCGCGGCCATCTCGCTGCGCGGCTTGAGATGGGCGACGATCTGATGTCCGAACAGATCGAAATCAATCCAGCAATCGTCGCTGCGCCCGATCGGGCAGCCGAGAACGGTGCCGTAGAAATGGCGCGCGGCGGCTATATCGTCGACCGAGAAAGCAACATGGAATGGCGTCAGATCGTTCATAATAATCTCCGTGAAATCATAACGGTGGCGGAAAGGAAGTTAACAATGAGTCTTCATCGCCGCAAGGCCGGAAAAGTGATATAGTATCAGTCTTCCTGAATGGAAAACAGAACTACGGTCCTCATCGATCATGAGCGCAGAACCAGTCCGCCTGTACGAAGAAAGTAACGATAATCTGCCCTGGCTGCCTTTGCCTGAAAAAGGCTGGCGCGAGTTTCGCATTCTGCCGCCGGAAAAAACTTTCCTCAAAACTTTCGAAGATTTGCCGTTCGATCAATATGCGCCGCATTGCCAGCGTTATCGGCGCTTTTCCCAATTCAAGATGAGCTGCTTTGCCAATTCCTGGATGCCTGCTTTGCTGCCGCATCGCCCCTTTATTCAGTCGGCCGAATATAACCAGCACAGTGGCGGGATCTTGCGCGAATTCGAGCCGCTGAAATGCAATATCGAGCCTTATGTCGATGAAGTTTTTTCGATGTTGAAGATCGATCCGGATCGTTTTTATCATCTCGATGTGCATCAATATCGCGTTTGCGCGACGCCGGGCGCCGAGGGCATTTCGGTGCCCGAAGGGCCGCATCGCGACGGTCAGCAATATGTGGTGGTTTTGGTTTTTCGCCGCCACCAGATTACGGGCGCTGAATGCAGATTATACGATCCCAAAACCGGCCAGCCTTTTTACAAAATCATGCTGGAAGAAAACGAAGGCATCGTGCTGGATGATGAAAAACTGCTGCATAACGCCACGAATATTAAAACGGCCGGCGGCCAGGACGGTCATCGCGATTATCTGGTGCTGAATATCAATGAATGGGAAAAGCGCCGCTATGGCGAGGCATTCGAGTGTGCAATGTCGGATACCATGTTTAGCAGCATACTGGATTAGGGCACCATTCTGCGAAACTAGCGCGGTGGCTTGAGGCCTTGCTGATGCGCGCTGTCGAGGGCCTTTTGCAGGCGGCGGCGGAAATCGTCGCGGCGGCCGAAGGACAAATCCACTTCCAGCATCAGTGCCAGATCTTCGATGCTGACAATGGGCTGGCGGCGGTGAAGCTGCACATATCTGATTTTCGACGGCCGTCTTTGAAATGCGGTTTTCATGGAAATCCATTCCTGCGAAATTGACAGGCAACAGATACTATGGGATTTATCCCATATCAAGAGGGAAAAATCTCAATGCCGGTTATGGCTGGTTTTAACGAACAGTATTTTGCAGATAGATCTTGGCGACTTGATAATCATGGCCGGTCAGATCGGCGAAATCGTTGACGCCCGTGCGGGTCTGGATCTCGCGGCGCAGGTTTTCTTCGCTCAGGCCGTTGGTGCGGGCGGCATAGAACACCAGCGCGTCCAGCTCGACCTTTTCATAGCGGGTCAGGGGACGGCGGGCTTCCGTTGATCAGGCCGGTAACGGCGCTGCTGCCGAGGGCCGCCAGCAGCGTGGCCATACATAGAATTTTAAAGGAGATCGGCGTTTTTGCCGTCAGATTCGGCTGTTCAACAGCCATTTCCGAGCGCAGCATTTCGCGCGCCAGGCTGACAATTTTTTCACCGCGATCATTCATCGAATTGCATCTCGTTTCAAATCGGTCATCAAAAATAAAGTCACGAGTATATGTGATGGAACCTACCACCTAAACGCGAAACTAAAAATAGGTAATATCAAAAAGAGGCAGGGGATGCCAGATAAATCCCACGAAGCTTAACGAAAATATGGGAAATTAACCTTTACTCTGTTTACCTTTACGGCGCAGAGTTTCGTAATCGAGCAGATCGAGAATTTTAGGCCCGATCGATGCGCGGCTTTTGCTCCGTGGGCCATCTTCCTGCATGCGGCGGTAAAGCGTGGCCGTCATGGCCGCAAAATCGCGCGGCGGCAGGCGGCGATTATGCTCGGCGATTACTTCTTGCAGGCGCGTGATGATCTCGGTTAACAGCTCGAGATCGTCCCCGAATTCATTGTCATTTCCCCTTATTTCATTGGCTGAATCGGCATCGCCCATCAAAACGGCCGGCGTGGTGCCGAGGGCCGATGCCAGCGCGCGCGTTGTATCATAGCGCGGAAATTTCGTGCGTCCTTCGAGCATATCGCGCACGGCGGTAGAGTTAAGACCAGCCCTGAGCGAAAGGCTGCGAGGGTTAAAGCCTTGCTGCTCCATTAACGAGCGCAGATGGCGTACCCAATTTGGCAAAGTTGTTTTTGTTTTTGGCATGCCTCTTTAATACGTGAGGCGCCATTCCGCGTCAATGGGAAAAATACTATATTCTTGGGAAATTAACCACAAGCCAGCCGCGGCGGCAGAAAATTTCGCGGACGACGACGACCGTCACGGTTCCCACCAAAGCGCCGGCAATGACATCCGAAACGTAATGCGCATTCACCATGACGCGGCTGACGGCAAGCGCGACGGCAAACAACAGCGGCCAGCCTTTGCAGCGCGGCTGCAGAACCATAAGCGCGAAAGCGACGGCAAACGCCGTCGTCGTATGGCCGGAAGGCAGCGAATTCAGAGTGTCATGCGTATGGAGCGTGAATGGATGAAAGCCGTAGAAATTCTCGCGTTGCAGCAGAACCGGCCGCGCGCGCCCGGCCAACGGCTTGATGATATCGGTCACAATGCCCGACACGGCCACGCAGGCGAAGAAAAAGCCATAAGCCCGCCCGCATCTGAGCCATTCCCTGCGCTGCGCCAGGGGGATCTTTTTTTGCTGCGACAGCGTGAGGCAGATAATCATGCCGAGGCCCGATGGCCACAAATACCATTGCGCCTTGCCGAGATTGGTCCAGCTGCGGAAGAAATCAATGATCGTGTGATGCTGCAAATCGAGCGTGTGCAGATATTCCGACGCGGGCCGGTCGGCAAAAGCGATGAGCGCGGTCTCTAACAGGATGAATAATAATCCTGCGACCGCAAAACTGATAATCGTAAAAGTCCGGCTTTCTTTCATTGAATGGGCTTTGGTGGCAATCTGTAAAGTGTCAGTTCCACCGGCCGCGAACGGCCGGTATCGATGCCCCGGATCGAAGCAATCGACAGGGGCCGATTATTTGTAGACGCAAAAGCGTTAAGAAAATCCTGCTTGTTCTTTTCGTCCACCACCGCAATGCGGCAGGCATCGGCCTGTAAATCTTCGGCTATTGCCTTGCCGCCGGTGCGTAAAAGCGTGTTTGTACCGGCCAGAAACACCAGGCTCGGTTCGTTATAGGCGGAACTAAGCTGCAAGGGGCCGGCGCAGGAATTGAACAATTGCGCTGTCTGCGCGATTTGCGGCGAAAGCCATAAGGCATGCAATGAGGGCAGCGTGGCGGCCAGCAGGCCCGTCATGAAAATCAGGCTGCCGGCGCTCATTGTTACAATGCCGCCTTCGCGACGCTTGAAAAAGAAGAACATGCTGGCGCTTTGCGCAATGAGCAACAACAGGCTGGCGGCGATTTGCCCGGCATTCCAGCTTTGGTTGAGCAGCCAGGGCAGCAGGGCCGCCAGCGCGGCAATACCGGTGCCGACTGTCATCCAGAGGCCGGTGGCAAGCGGCGGCAGCCAGCGCCAGCGGCGCTCGGCCAAAGCCGGATAGCCGTCGAGCATGAACTTCGCCGCCAGCATCGCGATGGCGGGATAAACCGGCATCACATAATGCGGCAGCTTGGAGAGCGCCAGCTCGAATACAATCCAGACCGGCACAATCCAGCTAAGGCAAAAGCGCACAGCCGGCTCGCGGCGATTGAGCCAGCTATCGGGGGCGGCCAGCATCGCCCACAGCGAAAACGGAAAAAAGCTGATCGGGAAGGCCAGCAGATAAACGCCGGGCGGCATGAAACCGCGGCCTTGATCTTGCCACAGCTTGCCGAGCAGATCGTGCCCCGCCGATTGCTGGATAAACTGTCCGTGACTTTGCATCATAATGGCGGCGAACCAGGGGGCGACCAGCAATAACAGATAAGGAATACCAAGCAACGGCCTGAGCGCCGCAAACCAGCGAAGATTTTTTTCGGTAAGGCGCAGCCATAGTAAGGTCGACAGAACGATCAGTACGATGATCGGACCCTTCAGCAGAATGCCGATGCCGATTGCGGTCCAGAAAGCGAAGCCTAACTTCCAGCCGATTTTCGTTTGGCCGTAACCGATATAGGCCCGCGCCAGCCCATATTGCGCGATCATAATGCTGCCGAGCAAAGCGGCATCGGTTTTCGCCAGCCGCGCCTCGACATTCAGGATCAGGCAGCTCGCCATCATGATCGCCGCCAGCAATCCGGCGCCGGGTCCGAACAGCAGGCTGCCGAGCGCCGCCGTCATCAGCACCGCAATCGTCGCGCCGAGCAGGGATGGAAGGCGATAGGCCCAGATCTCATCATGATGATGCGGATCGAACAGCCGCACGGCGGTGGATTGCAGCCAGTAAATGCCGATGGGTTTTTTATAGCGTGGCTGATCCTGCACGCGGATATCGATATAGTTGCCGCTCTCGATCATCTGCTTGCTGGCTTGCGCGAACAAGGATTCATCGCGGTCGGTCGGCGGCAGGGTGGCAAGCCCCGGCACGAAGAAGGCGAGGCATAGCAGGATGAGGAAGAGATAGGCGCTGCGGCTCAAACTTTCGCCGCCGGACGTGACGAAGCGCGACGGTAAATCGGCGAGACGGCCGAGCATTACTTTTTGGCTGGGGCTTTATGCCGCCAGATGAAATAGATATTGCGCAGATAGATGAAAACGCCGAGCCCCTGCCCGAGGATGAAAACGATATCCTGCTGATGCACCGCATAAGCGAACACGATCAATCCGCCGCCGAGACTGAAATACCAGAACGCCTCCGGCATCACGCTTTTCTTCGCGCGTTCGCTGGCGACCCATTGATAGACGAAACGCATCATGAACATGAACTGTCCGGCCAGACCGATGAGAACCCAGACCGTCAGATGTTTTTGCAGCCACAAAAGGGGATCGTTGAGAAGATCGTGCATCCGATCTTGTTAAGGCAAAGATGGGGCGGGCGCAACAAAAGTAAGAAAAGTTCCTCAAAACTAACATCATCTATTTTACCATCCCGGCGCAAGCCGGGAGCCAGGCGGTCTGTCAACAAATACTGGCCGAACTTATTGCGGCCACCGCCTGGGCCCCGGTTTGCACCGGGGTGGATTGGACTTTTTGGGCAAGGCCGTAAACGGGGAGGAATCGCTACATTGTCTAAACCATTGCCTTCGTGTCATGATCTGTTACCTTATAACAAGCCCGTTCACCTTTGCCTGCCGGATATCCCAATGAAAAAATGGCTTATCGCTTGTATGCTTCTTTCGCTTGCCGCCTGTATTCCGGTCGACGATTTCGGCGAATACTGGAGCAAGATGACGGCGGATCCAGCTTTGCAGGGACGTTGGGCAAAGCTGTCCGACGACGGCGACAAAACAACAGGGCAGGAAGTAACCGTCACGCTCAAAGACGGCGCCTATGAAGTGCAGCCTTACAGCAACGGCGCGGCCGACGGCGATCCGACTTATCCGGTTAAAACATTCACGGCCGGTTCGTATCATTTTGTGGCGGTCGGTCCGTCGAGCGGCGATATCATCCGCTATACCCTGACCAATGGCCAGTTGCAGTTTTACGTTCTCAATCCGCAAGCGGCCTGGGAGTTCATTGAGAAGAATTACCCGCAACAGCAAAGCATGTCGCGCGACGATCCCGAGGATGGCGCTTCGTCGGAGGAGGATGTCGAACGTCCATTGGCGATCGAATCTTTCGACGACCAAGTGATTACGATGTTTGCCGCCATACCCAATACGCGTTCTTATTGGGAACCGGACGCGAGACTTAAAAAGGCGCAATGATCCGCGGCGCCTCTTGCCTGCGCTCGGGCGTAGGGCCGCGATTGATCGGGGCTCTGGCGCTGGTGAGCGTGATCTGGCTGATGGTCGCCTGGGCGCTGGCATGACAATCACGCTAAACAATTTTTCCGCCGGTTATGAACGGCATCCGGCTGTGCATCATATCAGCGGCGTTTTTCCTTCCGCTTCGCTGACGGCTATCGTCGGCCCTAATGGCGGCGGCAAAAGCACTTTATTAAAGGCCTTGATTGGTATTCTGCGGCCGATGACAGGCAGCATCGATTGCCACGGCATTGCGTCACGCGATATCGCCTATCTGCCGCAGCAAAGCGAGGTCGATCGCAGTTTTCCCTTGAATGTCGCCGATGTTGTGGCGCTCGGCCTATGGCCGAAGATCGGCGCCTTCGGCGGCGTTAGCGCCGCGCAGCAAGAAGATGTGATGCGCGCCTTGAACGAAGTCGGAATGGCTTCGTTTGGCGCGCGGCCGATTGAGGCGCTTTCGACCGGCCAGTGGCAGCGCGTTTTGTTCGCACGGCTGATTGTGCAAAACGCGCAAGCGATATTGCTCGATGAACCGTTTGCCGCCATCGACAGCCGCACCGCGCATGATCTCACGCACATATTGCAGCATTGGCAGAAGGAAGGCCGCACGGTAATCGCCGTGATGCATGATCTTGCCTCGGTGCGGATTCATTTTCCGCAAACCTTGATGCTGGCACGCGAATTGGTGGCGTGGGGCAGCACGGCGGAAGCCTTGCGCGATGTCAATCTCGCCCGTGCGCAGGAACTTTCCGATAGCTGGACAGAAAATGCCGGCGCGTGTGAGAGGGATGAAATAAATTCCCCTCCCCTCGCGGAAGGGGTTAGGGGAAGGGGCGCTCAATCTGGAGAGCAAGGATCGTTGATGGCCCCCCCACCTAACCTCCCCCGCAAGGGGGGAGGAACCCATCAGCACACGCGGCACGATGATGGTCAGCATGACTGATTTCCTCGCGCCCTTTACCGATTACGCTTTCATGCGCCGCGCTTTGGTGGGATGCGTGCTAGTGGCGATGGGCAGCGCGCCGCTCGGCGTGATGCTGGTTCTGCGCCGCATGAGCTTGATGGGCGATGCTATGGCGCATGCGATTTTGCCGGGCATTGCGCTGGGTTTCATCGTGGCGGGGCTGTCGATACCGGCGATGAGTTTGGGTGGTTTGCTGGCGGCGTTTATCGTGATGCTGGCGGCCGGGCTCGTGACACGCTTCACCATTTTGCGCGAGGATGCGAGCCTTGCAGGGTTTTATCTGATGGCGCTGGCGCTGGGCGTCATGCTGGTTTCAACCCACGGCACGGCGCTCGATCTGATGCACCTGCTGTTCGGCAGCGTACTGGCGGTCGATGATGTTTCGCTCAAAATGATTGCCGGGGTGACGAGCATTACCCTCATCACGCTGGCGATTATCTATCGTCCGTTGGTGACGGAATCCTTCGATCCGATTTTCATGCAGGCGGTGCGCGGCAAGGGCGGATTTTATCACATGATATTTCTGGTGCTGCTGGCGCTCAATATGGTGGCCGGGTTTCAGGCACTCGGTACGTTAATGGCCGTTGGCCTGATGATCGTGCCGGCCGTAGCGGCGCGTTTCTGGGCGCGCTCATTGTTTCCGGTCATGCTGATCGCCGTGCTGATCGCGATTGTATCGGCGCTGGGCGGGTTGATTTTATCTTATAATCTGAATGCGCCATCAGGCCCGGCTATCATTCTGGCGGTCGGCGCGATTTATATATTCTCACTCTGCTTCGGCCATTACGGCAGCCTGCGCGCGCGCTATTTCCCATTCCGGCATCTGGAGCATTGATTTAATGCGCAGGCGTGATCGATAATTTTAAACCTAGCGCCTGCATAACGCGAATAACCGTCCCAAACTCAGGATTACCTTCCGCGCTCAGCGCTTTATAAAGACTCTCACGTGAAAGACCGGCTTTTTTGGCGATCTTCGCCATGCCGCGTGCACGCGCGACAGTGCCAAGCGCGCGTGCGATGAAGGCCGGATCGCCGATTTCTAGAGCTTCTTCCATATAGGCGCTGATCGCTTCTTCGCTGTCGAGATATTCAGCAGCATCGAAGGGATAAGTTTTTAGTTTTTTCTTTTTTGCCATGCTTAACCCTCCCAATCGGTCGCGAGCATTTTCGCGGTCTTAATGTCCTTCGTTTGCGTACGCTTGTCACCACCGCACAAAAGAATAATCAGTTCTGAGCCACGGCGGACAAAATAAACGCGATAACCAGGGCCATAATGAATGCGCAATTCGCTGGCGCCCTCACCGACCGGCGCAACATCGCCTGCATTGCCATCCATCAGCCGGTCCTTGCCGCTATTTTAGCGCGGGCGCGTTCATCACGCAGTTTCGCCATCCAGTCGATAAAAACAGCTGTCTGGCGAATTTCGATTATAGGGGATTGTATCCCATAGGATACAAATTGTCAAGAACAATTATGAGAACAATCAGAAGCTTTTTATTTCCCATTCTCCAGCATCGCGGCTTTCAATTTCGGCACGTTGTTTTCGAACATTGAAAGATAAGTCGGGGCGGCGCCGTTCGGTTTCGAGAGGGCGTCGGAATAAAGTTCGCCGCCCAGCAGGGCGTTGCTTTCCTTGGCCAGTTGCTGTGCCATTCGCGGGCTGGCCATATTTTCGAGAAACACGGTTCGAATATTTTCACGCTGCATCTGATCGATCAGTTGCGCGAGTTGGGCGGCTGAAGGTTCGGCTTCGGTGCTGAGGCCTTCGGGCGCCATAAAGGTTACGCCATAGGCCACGCCGAAATAGCCGAACGCATCGTGGCTGGTGATGATCTTGCGCTGCGCCACAGGGATATCGGCGAAGGCCTGTTTGACTTTCTCATCTTCGGCTTTGATTTGCGCCTCAAAGGCGACGGCGCGGGCAGCGATATCTTGCGCCTTATCCGGCATCGCTTGCTCAAGCGCCGTTGCGATATTCTGGACATAGGTGGAACCATTCGACAGATCCTGCCACGCATGCGGGTCGGCAATGCCGTCATTCATCATGCGCGGCTTGATGCCGTTGCTGGCGATAATGGTTTTGCCTTTAAACGCGGCCGCCGTTGCCAGGCGCGGCATCCAGCCTTCGAAGCCGAGGCCGTTGACGAACAGCAGTTGGGCGGCGGCCAGTTTTTTGGCATCGGCGGGGGTTGGTTCATATACATGCGTGTCGTTGTTGGAGCCGACCAAAGTGACAACGGTAACATCCGGCCCGCCGACTTGCTTCACCATATCGCCCAGAATGCTGAAGCTGGCGACCACCGGCAGCGGATCGGCCAGCGCAGGCGTGGCGAAAATCAGGAAGGCGAGGGTGAGGCAGAGTTTTTTCATGCGCAATGTTATAATGTAACATTCCGGATAGCAAGCGAGGCATAAAGAAGCGGGGGCTGCCCTATTAAAAGAAGTCCTCCTCCCCGTGAGCGGGGAGGATGCAAAAACTTAGACTTACGGCATACATGCCTAAACTCGGAAAGATAGAGCAATGATAGTAAGTCTTAGTTTTTTGCTGGTAGGGCGACACTCGAACCAGCCCTACCAGCAAAAAACTAAGGCTTGCTAAAGAGCGCAAGCCTAAGTTTTCACGTCCTCCCCGCGAGCGGGGAGGAGGACTTGTGCTGGATTTTGTTTAAATGATTATTGCTCTAACCAACGAAACCGGCGCGGCGGAGAGCTTCTACGCGCTCAGGCTGTTCGGCGAGGTCTTCGGGGATATGGTCATTGGCGATTGCGCGCGCCAGTTCGGCAGCCACGCGCTGGAGCAGCGGCGAGGCATCGCTATCGGTCTGCAATTCATCACGTATCATGGCGCAGAGGGCCATATATACGGCGGGACTAAGGTCAACTAACACGAATCAATTCCTTCTTTGTTGTTCCGCTTCTGAAGGCGCTTCTAGCCGTCAGGCGTTAAAGGCACCTTAATCGGAAATCATGAAAGCAAAAAACCAATTCGACCCGATTTTTGGCAAGGAAATCATGAAAGTAATTCTCCGGGACTAAAACAGGTAAGTCCTAGCCGGAATTGGGCAGTAAATCCTTATTAACCAAAGAGATAATGAGCCGTTCAACCTATGGGTGTGTTCTGGAAACAGACTTAATCAGGGGTAAATCCACCCCCTCTCCTAGAGGAAGCTATAGGGGTCGACATCGACTAAAACCTTCATGGAATGGGGGATTTTGACCGTTCCCAGCCATTGCCGCAGCACTTTGGGCAGATCGACATTGCGTGGCGACTGAATCAAAAGCCGGTGCCGATAACGCCCACGCAGCATGGCAAAAGGAGCCGGCGCCGGGCCCAGAATGCGCAGTTTTCTATCCTGCGGTGCGGTGGCGGCCAGCTGATTGGCAAGGGCGATGACATGCTGCACATCGCGGCCGCTGACCGTGACACTGGCCAGGCGGCTGATCGGCGGCAGGTGATAGGCTGCGCGCTCTTTCATCTCCGCCGCCATGAAGGCATCGCGGTCGCCTTTGAGGAGAGCTTGCATGACGGGATGCTCAGGCGCCGTGGTTTGCAGGAAAACGCGGCCCGCTTCTTCGGCGCGGCCGCTGCGGCCCGCCACCTGTTGCAGCAATTGGAAAGTTCGTTCGGCCGCGCGCGGATCGCCACCCGCCAAACCAAGATCCGCATCGATCACGCCGACCAGGGTAAGGCGCGGGAAGTGATAGCCCTTGGCCATGATCTGCGTGCCGATCAGAATATCGAGTTCCTGATTGGTCATCTGATGCACCAGATCTTCGGCTGCTTGCGGGCCGGGCAAGGTATCGCTGGCCATGATCGCGGCGCGCGCGTCGGGCAAAAGGCGTTTTACTTCTTCGGCGATACGCTCGACGCCGGGGCCGCAGGCGGCGAAACGGCCTTCGACTTTGCAATGCGGGCATTTGTCCGGCAGGCGCATCGAATAATCGCAATGATGACATTGCAGCTTGCCGGTGTGCTTGTGCTCGATCAGCCAGCTGGTGCATCGCGGGCAATTGAGCCGGTGGCCGCAGGCGCGGCATAAAGTGAGCGGCGCATAACCGCGGCGATTGAGGAACAGCATCGATTGCTGACCGGCGGCTATTGTTTGCTGCAAAGCTTCGAGCAGGGGCGGGCTGATGAAATTCTGTGCCGATAAATTTTGCTGGCGCAGATCGATCAGCTCGATCTTCGGCATCGAGGCTTTGCCATAACGATGGCGCAGCGCGACATGCTCATATTTCTTCTGCTGCACATTATAGAGGGTTTCGAGCGACGGCGTGGCCGAAGCGAGAATGATCGGAATATTGCCGAGATGCGCGCGCACCACCGCCATATCGCGGCCATGGTAGGTGACGCCTTCTTCCTGCTTATAAGCGGCTTCGTGCTCTTCATCGACCACGATCAGGCCGAGATCGGGATAGGGCAGAAACAAGGCCGATCGCGCGCCGAGAATGAATTTCGCCTTGCCTTGCGCGATTGCGTGCCAGTTCAGGCGGCGCTGCTTCTCGCTCATTTCCGAATGCCATTGCACCGGCTCGACGCCGAAGCGATTTTTGAAACGGTCGAGCAGGGCGGCCGTCATCGCGATTTCGGGCAACAGCACCAGCGCCTGTCTGCCCTGGCGCAGACATTCGGCAATCGCTTCGCAATAGACTTCGGTCTTGCCGGAACCGGTGACGCCGTCGAGCAGCGAGACCGTATAGCCGCCCTGATCGACGATGGTGCGCAGCGCGTCGGCGGCAGCCAGTTGGCCGAGCGAGAATTCTGGTTTGCGGAAATCCGGATCGGGC
>OLLY01000066.1_pt1 | contig 34095 bp, 37 predicted proteins | sample 1604681 | NCBI WGS metagenome assembly OLLY01 (sample SAMEA104055725, study PRJEB20765) | soil metagenome | biome: Arctic tundra; feature: Polygonal ground; material: soil | place: USA | collected 2011-09 | depth 0-0.5 m | reverse complement strand
ACCAACCCCACCCCTGTCCCCGCCCGCAAGGGGCGGGGAACGCTGCGGCGATATTCCCACTTAAACGGCAATGCTCCAATAGGCTATGTTACTGTCATTCTAAATTTAATATTTGTCGACTATTTTAAGCAGCGAGGTACCGCTCGAATAACTCCCATAACGAAAAAGATATTTCATGCGCACGAAGCCTCAATACATCATGAAAAAATACATCACGTTGGTTCTGGTCCTGCTGTTTTGCGCCTCGTGTGTTCTGTTTTCTTATTGGCTGCTGCAAGGAGCAGATCGGATAGCTTTGGCCAGAAAGGCCGAAACGGCAATGCTGCAATGGGCGATGTACAGGCCGAAGTCAAACTCGCGTACATTTATCGCGCGAATTACTATCACGATACCGGGATAGATCAGAATTATATACAGGCCCATATGTGGGCGAGCACTGCTTGGCTCATGGGGATCAAGCGAGTAAAAATCTGCTAACCGAGCTTGAGGCCAAAATGACTCCCGATCAGCTTGCAACGGCAAAAAAACTTGCTCATGAGCCGCAATCTCCGAATCCAGACAAGCCTATGTTCCCAAAACAGAGAGATATCTCGCAATGAGAAAATTCTTTCTCGCAATTCTTGTTCTTGTTTTTTTGATGAGCGCAGTTAACTCATCTCGCGCACAAGATAATGTTGACCCAACCAATGGCGCCGACCCTGGGTTTACCAACCTTATAGAGAGAGCCAAACAGGGTGACAGTGGTGCAGAAACAGCTTTGGGCTTAGCCTATATTTATGGATACAAGGGGCTTCTCCCCCACAATAATACCTTGGGGCTTATTTGGGTGGTAAAGGCTGCGGAAGAGGCCAATGCAAAAGCATTAGAAACGCTCAGCGATATAGCATCGAGAATTTATCATAAACCCTCTTCACAGGGCATTCCAGTTGCCGAAGTAGTTATCGCCATGAGCTATATGGGCGGCCCTCCAAACAATCCCGAAGTTACCAAGGATCTCGGCGAAAGCTTCAAATGGACGCAAAGAGCAGCTGAATGGGGATATGCCGATGGAGAACACCTGCTCGGTTATTTCTACGCCAGCGGAGATGGGCTGCCAAAAGCGGATCTGGTTCAGGCATATAAATGGACCAAGCTTGCCGCCGACCAAGGTGTTCCGCAATCGAGTCAAGCCCTTGAGGCCGTCAAATCGCACATGACACCCGAGCAAATAGCGGAAGGGGAGGCTTTGGCACATTCTTTTGTGCCACGCCAGTAGCTCGCCCCTTTTTACATTCCCCTTATATTTCCATACCTATTTTCCTATCGCTCCTTACCGGCAGATATGACAAACAAGAACTTGGTTTCTTTAACCATTTTCCGCCGGAGGCCGTCATGAAAAATTCACTGTTATCGACCCTGCTTGCCGTAAGCTTTATGTTTATTACCCCCGGCTTCGGCCTGACATTGATCAGCGGCAATCCCGTCATCGTCGATTCGGCAAAAGCGCAGCAGTCTTCCGCTACTGTGAACGATACCGATCATGATGGCATCAAGCTCAATGCCGCCCAGGCCGATCAGCCTGCCGCCGGTAAGATGGCGGATGCGCGTTCATCGCTCACCACAGCACGGCGTTAATTTTTGAAAACCGGCTCTATCCGCGGCCGCGTTTTTTCTGCGCGGCTCTGCTGCCGCCGACGCGCACCGGCCGCTCGGCGAAACCGCCGAGGCTGATCATGCGGTCATAGATCACCAGCGCCCCGGCGATACCGACATTCACGCAAAACTTTGCCGGTATTTTCACGATATGGTCGCAGCGCGCCACAAGGACAGGCGACAGACTCCCCTTCTCCGGCCCCAGCACATAGGCCGCGCGCATCGGATGACGGAAGCTGGGCAGATCGACGGCTTCATCGAGCAGCTCAACCCCGACCAGCGAGCAATCTTTCGGCAGCACGAAATCCTTGAGGCTTTCGTAAGCATAAAACGGCAGATGAATATCGGCGTGCGAGGTATCGGACGATTTCACTTCGGCATAACTGACCGAGGCATTGATAGTGAAAAAAGAACTGGCGCCAAACGCATGCGATGTGCGCACGAGATTGCCAAGATTAAACCCTTTGTTGATGCCTTCGACGCCGACACTGAAATAACCGCGCATGATCCTGCTCCCTCATCATTCTCATATAACTAGAGTGCATTCCTAATAAATAGAACCACCCCGGCGCAAGGCGGGGTCCAGAGGCACTGTCAACAAGCACTATCGGCGTAATTTTTCCTTATTTGACCCTAAAAAACATATTCACCCTATGGCACTTGCGGAGAGTATGCCTGGGCCCCGGCTTGCGCCGGGGTGGACAGTTTTATCTGATCGGAACTCACTCTAATTAAGGCGGAGGAGCAATCCCTTGAGATAAGCGCTTTCCGGCAACTGTGGATGCACCGGATGATCGGGCGCGGCAAACACGGTATGCAATACACGCCCGGTCCGCCCTGCTTCATGCAGGCCGAGTGCAATTTGTTCGATAAAATTCGCCAGCTCCATATTGTAACTGCATGACGCGATGAAAAAGATGCCTTGCGGCGCAACAACCGATGCCGCCAGTTTGGCCAGCTTGCGATAACCACGCGCGCCGCTGGTCAGATCCTTGCGCGATTTAACGAAGGCGGGCGGGTCGGCGACGACGACATCGAAAGTTTCTTTGCCTTTGATGAGGCGCTCAAGCTCTTCGAATACATCGGCGCGCTTAAATTCGCATTTAGCGGTGAGTTTATTGTGCGCGGCGGATTTTTTTGCCAGCTCCAGCGCGGGTTCGGATGAATCCACGGCGGTGACTTTCTTGGCGCCTGCCTTGGCGGCCAGCAGTGAAAAGCCGCCGGCATTGCAATAAAGATCGAGCATCGTTTTGGCCTTGGCGGCATAGCGCGCAACCAGAGCGCGATTGTCGCGTTGATCGAAATACCAGCCGGTTTTTTGCCCGCCATGCAGATCGGCGAAATAGGTCAGGCCGTTTTCGTGAATTTCTATCGGACCGCCCTGTTCGCCATCTACGATTTTGATTTCGCGCATCAGCCCTTCCAGCAAACGGGAAGCGCTATCGTTGCGCAGCACGATGCTTTCGGGTTCGAACATTTCCTTCAGCGCTTCTTCGACCAAGGGCCACAATTCTTCCATTCCCGCCGTGTTGACCTGGGCCGAGAAGTGCGAGCCGAAACGATCGAGGATCAATCCCGCCATACCGTCGGCTTCGGCGTGAATGAGGCGATAATAAGGTTCCGGCGTAAGTTTTTCGCGCAGCGCCAAAGCATCCTGCAAACGCGCCTTGATATAGTCGCCGTCGATATCTTCCAGAACTTTCCGGGTGAAAATGCGGCCCGCGATCAGGGTGCGCGAATTAAAAGTGCCGCGGCCGATGAACTGCTTGTCGTGGGTGCGGAATTCGACCGGCGATCCGGGCGGCAAGGCTTTGGCCGCGCCATCCATCACTACTTCGTTGGAGAAAATCCAGGGGTGACCGTTTTGCGCGCGTTTGTGGCGGCTCGGCTGCAGGCGAACGAGGGGAAGTTTCACGCCCTTACCGCTCCTTGCGCGGCGTCTGCATGAATTGCAGTTCTGTGTCCCAGGGCAGATAGATCCAGGTATCCTGGCTTACTTCGGTGATGAAGGTATCGACCTGCGGCTTGGCGTTAGGCTTGGCATAGAGCACGGCGTAATGAGCCTTGGGCAGGCGCTGGCGTAAAAGCTCGAATGTGCGGCCGGTGTCGGCCAGATCGTCGATCACCATCCAGCCGGTACCGTCGCCGATATCGCTCGAGGGCGCTTTAGAAATGCTGATTTCGCCTTTGCGTTCGGGGTCTTCGCGGCGGCGATGCCCTGAAAAACCAACCGTCTCGATGGAAAAAATCTCAAGCTCGCGGGCAACCAGTGCCGCCGGCAGCAAACCGCTGCGCATAACGGCGACGATGCCTTTCCACGCCCCGCGATCGGCCAAACGCCAGGCAAGGGCGCGGGCATTGCGGTGCAATTCTTCCCAATTGACGTAGAAATGTTTTTCGGTCCGGGTGTCGGCAGCCATAGATCCTCCTGTTCCCTAGAGTGCCAGAGCGGCATGGCCGGCGCAACGCCGGATAGGCGCAAAAAAAATGCCGGGCACAAGTCCCGGCATTTAATCTATTTCCTAAACGCGTAAGCGATTAGGGCGCTTCAGGCGCGGAAGAAGGCGCCGAGGCCGGAACGGAAGCCGGGACGATACCCGACGGAGCCGCACCATTGGCCGGAGAAGCACCTGTCATCGATGCACCCGGAGCGGCAGTCGCTCCCGGGGGGTTATCGCTGACGGTGATGCCGATCTTTTTCATGCGATCGATGATCCCCTTGGCGTTTACATCACCCTTGTCGGACAACTTCTTGGTGCCGACCGCGAGAGCGGTAAGCTGGTTCTGAACTTTTTTGGCTTCATCGAGCGGCTTATCTTGCTGTTCACGGGCCTGGTGCATGGCATCGCGGTCGCGCATGATTTGCGTCAACTGGAAACCGAGCATCAGGAACATGACAAAGGCGACGATGCTGACCGGGAACAGAACCTGGCCGATCGTCATTTTTCCATTCGGTAAACTAAACATAGCGGTTATCTCCCTTACTTCTTCGATTTTTCATCGGCGGCGGCGGCCGCTTTCTGATTCTTTATCGTGATGCCCTGTGCGGTCAGGAGCTCGCGGATTTCCTGATCGTGGGCATCGACTGCGGCCTGAGCCAAAGCCTGAACGAGCCCTTGATTGAGCTGGCTCAAACTGCTGCTGTTGCTGATCGCAGCTTGACGCTGGCCAAGCTCATCCTGCATGGCACGGTTGCCGTTGATCATGCATACGTTCGTGACCAGCAGCAAAAGCGCCAAAGCGCCCAGCACGACCGATCCCCAATACAAAACTTTATCGCTCATCATAGAATCTCCTCGAAGTTACACTGGGCCACCGGAACCGGCAGCCGCGCCCGTAGAAACAATCTCGTAACATCGAAATGCTTGATTCGCAACGAAGCTTGCCAGAGAATGATATTTCACTTTAAGTTAAACAACAGGCACCAACCCTTTGTTTTATTGAAGGTAGTGAATCGAAATGAATCCGAAACGGTCGGTCTTTTTTGCCACAGTGGCGGCGATAATTTTCATGATAGTTTCGAACGCCTATGGTGCCGGGCTGAAAAACGAGGCGAACGATGCTTTGAGGGCCGTCAGCGGCTTCTGGTATACGGAGGGACACGAGGGCGGTATCGAGCTTTATCCGTGCAATGGAAAAGTCTGCGGGCGTTTTCAATGGATCAAAAAAGAAGAAAATACGGGTGAGGCTTCGCGTGATCCGCATAACCCCGATCCGGCCTTGCGCGAGCGGGATCTTTGTCATCAGCAATTCATGGGCGATTTCGCACCCGATGGCGACAAGAAAAACCACTATAGCGACGGCTGGATTTACAGCCCGCGCGACGGCGGGACTTACGATGCCGAGCTGACCTTGCTCGATCACGATACGCTGAACGTACGCGGCTATCTGTTCATCTCCCTTTTGGGCGGCAGCCAAAACTGGACGCGCGCCAAAGCCATACCGTCCTGCAAGAAAGATTAGGCATGAGCAGCGCATCTCTGCTGACAATCGGTTGTGTAGCAGGAGCGGCAATTACCTTCGATTTCATCAACGGCTTTCACGACGCTGCCAATTCGATTGCCACGATTGTGGCGACGCGCGTGCTGAAACCGGCACAGGCGGTGATGTGGGCGGCGTTTTTTAATTTCGCCGCGCTTTTTCTGTTCGGCACCGGTGTGGCGAGTTTGGTCGGTAACGGCATGATCGCGCTCGGCACCGTAACGCCGGTTGTTATCTTTTGCGGCCTGATCGGTGCAATTGCGTGGGGCCTTGCCACATGGTTTTTTGGATTGCCGAGCAGTTCGTCGCACGCGCTGATCGGCGGCTATGCCGGGGCGGCGGCAACCAATAACATTTTGCATCGCGGCTGGCATGCGGCCGGAGATTCCGTCATCGTCTCCGGCTGGTGGCCGGTTCTTTTATTTATCGTGCTGGCGCCCCTGCTCGGCTTTCTGCTGGCCGAATTTTTAATGAAGCTGATGCTGGCTCTATACGCGAAACATCCGCGTGCGCATAACAACCGGCGGTTCGCACGTCTGCAATTATTCTCTTCGGCCTTCCTCAGCCTGATGCATGGCAGCAATGATGCGCAAAAGACGGCCGGCATCATCGCGGGCGCGCTGGTCGCCGGTGGATATTCTTCTCACTTCGACGTTCCGTTTTGGATATTGCTGGTCTCCTACGGCACAATGGCGCTCGGCACGCTAGCCGGAGGTTGGCGTATCGTTAATACAATGGGGCGGCGTCTGACGCGCCTTAGCCCGCTCAGCGGCTTTTGTGCCGAAAGCGCGGCGGCCTTCTCGGTTTTACTGGCGACGGTGCTGCATCTGCCGGTTTCCACCACCCACACGACGACAGGTGCTGTTATAGGTGTGGGTGCCGCGCGGCGCTTGAAAGCGGTACGCTGGAACGTGGCGGGTAATATCGCCTGGGCGTGGGTTATGACAATCCCGGCGGCGGCGGCAATTGGCGGCTTGGCAATGTACATCGCTTTTCTGCTACAGAGATAAACATGTTCCCACCCGACATTCATGATCTGGCGCGCAAGCTGATCGAAAGCTGCAAAACGCAAAAGCGCAAAGTCGCAACGGCTGAATCTTGCACCGGCGGCTTGATCGCGGGAGCCCTGACGGAAATCGCCGGCGCTTCCGATGTGTTCGAGCGCGGTTTCGTAACTTACAGCAATCAGGCGAAGAGCGATCAGTTGGGCATCACACCGGAATTGATTGAGGAATTCGGCGCCGTTAGTTCGGAAGCGGCGGAGGCCATGGCCCAGGGCGCGCTTCAACATTCATCGGCCGATGTAGCCGTATCGGCAACCGGCATCGCCGGTCCCGGCGGCGGTTCGGCGGCAAAACCGGTCGGGCTCGTATATATAGGTCTCGCCACCCGCGCGGGCGCGGTGTTTCATTATAAATGTCTGTTCAAAGGCGACCGCGACGATGTCAGGCTGCAAGCGGTGCGGGAAGCGTTGAAGCTAATGCTTGCGACGGAAGAGTGAGCGCCGCTTTATTTTTCATTTTGAAACAGCTCAACCACTTTTTTATCCGCTGTCCAGGCCGGATTAGCGCCAGCTGCCTGTTCTGGACGTTTGGGCTGCTCGAGATTTTCTAGATAACTGTTTTCGACCCAACGTTCCAATTCGCCTTCAATAATTTTTTCCTTCCGGCGCGCGGCCCGGGCTTGCAGGTTTTTTACGACTTTGGCGAGGACAAAGGTCGCGGAAGAAAGCCCCGGCTTAGGGAATGAATCAAGATTATTGAGAGAAGTGTCCCATCGATCAGGCCGGGAAATATCGGCTTCCCTTAAAAAAAGCTCCTTGCGGCAATTAGAAAATGTGATTCTAAAAGGGGAATCATTGGGGACTTTTTCAATTAAAATTCCGGCTCGTTCTCCATTAACGGACAACACGCCCCACCGAACAGGTTTAAATTTATAGCGAGATGGATCCAAACGTTTCGCAGAAAAAAGTTTTTCAAAACCTTTTTCGTAATCAGGGAATGCTCCAGATTCGAAATGGAAAGGGACTGTTGTCCCAATGCTCAGGAATGCCCCGGCTAACCGTCGTTCTACCGCTTTCGCATTCCGTAATGTTTTTAGTTCCGGCAGAGCGGAAGGAACATCTACAGCCATTAAAGTTCCTGCGAAGGATAAACCAAATAATTTTTTCTGCTATTTAAATCGGTATTTCCTTCGGCCTTGTCGCACGCAACCACCAGACCACGATCAAGCGCGCGGTCATGACGGCAGAGAAAATCGAAGTAACGATACCGATAGAGAGCGTGACGGCGAAACCTTTGACCGGGCCGGAGCCGAAGATGAACAGCAACACGGCGGCGATCAAGGTTGTCATATTGGCATCGATGATGGCCGACAAAGCGCGGCTATAACCGGCATCGATTGCCGCGACCGGCGAGCGGCCGAGGCGTTGCTCTTCGCGCACGCGTTCGAAGATCAGAACATTGGCATCGAGCGCGGTGGCAATTGTCAGAACGATACCGGCAATGCCGGGCAGGGTCAGCGTCGCCTGCAAAATCGACAAGATCGCAAACAGCATCGCGATATTGAACAAAAGCGCAATCGTCGCGAAAATACCGAACAACCCATAGGCGGCGATGAAGAACACCACCACCAGAGCAAGGCCGATCAGACTGGCCGTCGCACCGGCTTTGATCGAATCTGCGCCGAGGCCGGGGCCGACCGTGCGTTGCTCAAGGATTTTGATCGGCGCCGGCAAGGCGCCTGCCCGCAATAGCAAGGCAAGATCCTGCGCGCTTTGCGTGGTGAAATGGCCGGAGATAACGCCGCTGCCGCCCAAAATCGGCTCACGAATGACCGGCGCGCTGATGATTTTATTGTCGAGCACGATGGCAAACAGATGGCCGACATTCGTGCGCGTCGCTTCGCCGAAACGGCGGCCGCCGACGGAATCGAAACGGAAACTCACGACAGGCTGGCTTTCCTGAAAGCTCGGCTGCGCATCGACCAAAGTATCGCCCGAAACCATGATGCGCTTGTCGACCACGAAAGACTGAGACGGATTTTCAGCCATCGGCAAGGCGAGCGTACCCGGCGGCAAAGGCGCCGTTGGACTTTGCATATGGATGCCGCTGGCGGTTTCATCGACCAGCTGGAAGGTCAGCTTGGCTGTCTGGCCTATCAGATTCTTGATGCGCTCGGGATCATCGACGCCCGGCAATTCGACAATGATGCGGTTATCGCCCTGACGCTGGATCGAAGGTTCGCGCGTGCCCGTCTCATCGATACGGCGGCGGACGATTTCAATCGATTGATCCATCGCCGCGCGCTGGCGCTCGGCAATTTTATCCTTTGTCACGCGCACGGTGAAATCACCATTGCCGCCGGTAATATCGAGATCCCTATCCATCTGGAGCAGGATATTTTTGACTTTGTCGTTCTGCGACGTATCGGTCAGCTTGAAATGCACAGCGCCATTGGCAAGGCCAAGATCGGTATAGCCGAACTTGGCGGTGCGCAGTTCTGTGCGCACCTGATCGACCAGCCCTTGCATGCGTTCGTCGATCACATTTTCAGTCGCGACTTCCAGAAGCAGATAAGAACCACCGCGCAGATCAAGCCCGAGATTGACAGTCTGATTGGGAAAAAAGGAAGGCGTATGCTCAGCAAGCCAAGCGGCCCGATCGTGACCCAGCACGTTAGGCGCGGCATAAATTACGCCGAGCACGCAGACGATAATGATAAGGTAAACCTTCCAGCGTTCGAAATAGACCACGCTTTAATCCCTCTTATCCGGCAGCATCGCTGGCGTTTCCGACGACCGGTTCGGTTTTGGCGGCAAGGGTGCTGACGGTATTGCGCACCACTTTGACCTGTACGCCTTCGGCGATTTCAACGATGAGATGATCGTCGCCTTCCAGCTTGGTAATTTTGCCATGAATCCCGCCGGCGGTAACGATACGATCGCCGCGCTTGAGGGCTTTGATCATCTTGCCCTGCTCATCGATTTTTTTCTGTTGCGGGCGGATCAGCAATACATAAAACACCCCAAAAATCAGCAGCAGCGGCAAAAAGCTCATACCGATCGAGCTGGTCGAGGAGCCGGCTGCATCGCCCGAGGCAGCAGGTGTTTGCGCCAGCGCCGCGCCAACGAAAAGATGTGCAATATCAAGCATGAAAACCCCATAAATGACTGTGATGCAGCCGACTATAGCCGGATGAGGGGCATACGCAAGAGCAGCTGTTAGCTGTTAGCTTTTTTTGCTAATAGCTAACAACTAATAGCCTCTTACTTATTATTATAAACGACATCCCAATAGTCGTGGCGCGTCAGCGGATAGCGGTTTTGCGGGTCGACATTGATCAGCCGGTTCGGTTCGACATTCTGAGCGGTGGGGAAGCATTCGGGAAAGCCCAGCGTTTCGTAGCACCAGCTTTCATGCTGGGCAATTTGATCGGCGGTATCGGCGGGCGGCGGTTCGCCGGGCTTGGTCAGCCAGATGCCGAGGGTCGAACCGGCGGACATGACGGTCGTGCCGTTGCAGCTCGCCAGGGCGAGGGCCGCCAGCGCCAGCAAAATAAAAGGTAGGTTTTTCATAAACGGCCTGCTTTCGGATTCTCCCCCGCCAGGAAAAATGCTAAAGAGGCCCGGTTAACGAAAGTTTAAGATCGCCCGCATGCGTGGGCGATTCGCAGGCAGGAATCGCGCCATGAGTGAAGTTTTTTCATCCCGGCTTATCAATCGCGGCGCCATCCGGCTGGGTGGCGCCGATCGCCGCAGCTTTTTACAAGGCCTGATCAGCAACGATATCGAATCATGCAGGCCGGGCCAGGCGGTCTATGCCGCCCTGCTCACGCCGCAGGGAAAATTTCTGCATGATTTATTTATCGCCGATGCAGGCGAAGAGTTTTTGATCGATTGCGAAGCCGCGCGAGCCGATGATTTGCTGAGCCGCCTCGCCGCCTACAAATTGCGCGCGAAAGTGACGATGGAAGACGCGCGGGAAGACTATGAGGTGTGGGCATTTGGGGATCGGCATTCGGCATTCAGCATTCAAGGATTGTTTGAAGATCCTCGCCTGACTGAACTTGGTATGCGCGCAATTCTGCCAAAAGAAGAGTCCCCGAATGCCGAATGCCGATCCCCGAATGCCTATGATTGTCACCGTCTCTCGCTCGGCGTCGCGGATGGCAGCCGCGATATGATCATAGAAAAATCGACGCTGGCCGAGGGCAATTTCGATTTTCTCAACGGCATTAGCTGGAGCAAAGGCTGTTATGTCGGGCAAGAGCTGACGGCGCGCATGCGTTATCGCGGCCTTGCCAAAAAGCGGTTATTCCCGGTGAAGATCGAAGGCCCCGCGCCCGATTTCGGCACGGCAATCAAATCGGGCGATGAAGAAATCGGCGATATGCGCAGCCAGTGCAACAATCTGGGCCTCGCCTTGCTCAATATTGCGAAAGCACAGGCGGCGATTGAAGCCGGCGCGGCACTCACATGCGGCGCAAGCCGTTTGATCGCATCAAAACCGGCCTGGATGAATATGAATGGCGAAGGCTAGAGCAGCTATTTATTTAAATAGAATCATTTTTACCCAGAGGACGGAAAGATTCCCTCCCCCTTGTGGGGAGGGTTAGGGAGGGGGCCCTCCGCGAGAGACCAAGTTAGACTTTGGGATCGCACCAAGCTTCACTCCCCCACCCCTAACCCCTCCCACAAGGGGAGGGGAACAGACCGGTCGTCTTGCACAATGGTTCTGTTTAAACGGCGAAAACTAATTTAAACCGCTTCGGGCTGAGCTTCGGGCTGCGTTTGGTTCGCGACGATAGTGCCATGCGCCGCATCTGCAAAAGACTTCTTCCCGCTGACCACCGTCTGAACCGATTGCATGACGCCCTGATTGCTTTGCACGGCGCGCAGCGCCTGCAAAGCTGCCGCGCGGGCTTGTGCCGGGTCGCCTGCGGTTGCGGCGCCCCTTGTATTCCGAATAATGGCGGCATCGCTGCCGGCTTCGCCAAGCGCGCGGATGCCCGCAGCAACGGCGCGCGGATGTTCGATGATATCTTTTCCAAGTTTGGCGATATCGATGACGGTTTCTTCAGCCTCTCTCAATGCCTTCTTGGGATCGGTAAAAGCGCGTTTGAGAAACCCTATCGTGTCCGAAGCTGTGCGAATGGTTTCTTCGCCGATCGCCTTGCCGCGATTACCTTGCATCCAGTCTTGCTGTGCATTTTTATCGACCAACCCGACGCGTACGGCGGCATTATTGCTTATTTTTTCGGTAGTTGCCGAATCTTCGCCTTTGGGAGCAGTCGCCATCACAGCAGCTTTGGCCGCCATCGGCAAAGCAACCAGTGAAGCGACAAAACCAACCAGGCCGCCCGCTTTAAATACGCGGCTCAAGCGAGAAGCTTCGGTAAGCCTGCTCATATCGGCCATACGGGTAGCCTCGCCGGCAATTCTGGTTTCCTTGGCAAATTCTTCAGCCCGTGTTGCATCAGTCAGCGCATGCTCCGCGCGCGCAGCTTCGGCTGCTTCGGTTTCGGCGGCTTTGATATTTTTTACCTTCGGTTCTTCGCGCAGCCCGGCGCCGGCCATCCGCACGCCGCGCACCATTAAGCCAAGACCGAGGATTGTGCGCGTACGATGCCAGCCCTTGCCTTTTAATTTGGCTTCCGAAGACGCATTGGATTCGTCAGGCTCGTTTTCGAAGAAAATAAATTTTTTCAGATCGGCGGATGATTCTTCTTCCGCTATCTCATCCGGCGCGAAGGCGCGTCTCGACGCGTGGATTCTCAGCGCTCTTTGGATGGCTACCTGATCGGGCGCGGAATACTTACCCATAATAGCGTTGACGGATATCTCATCCATGTCGCCGTTATCGATGTTGGTCAGAACTTGCTGGACGGTCGGCAGGCCTTTTAAATTGGCCGCCTTCGCGAGTGAGGGAGTTATGGTTCCACTATTGGATTGCATAATCTGTCTCTCTAAATTCCTGTATAAATTCGTCCTTCATTTTAGATAAAGCTAATATACAGCCACAATTCCCAACAAATCATGAATCTTCGTCACAGATTTTGTTAATAAACGCTTCACCATATTATCAGGCGGAAATAGCTACATATTTCCGCCAAGCCCTATATCTGGCGATAGATAAATATCTGCATTTTGAGAAAGCCCGTAGGCACCGTCTCTATAGACCGCCAGTCGCCACGCAGCGGCGTGTCGTTGGCAGCGATCATTGCGCCGGGCTTCAGCTCCCTGCGCAGTTTTTCGCCGACGCGCTCGATGATGTTTTCAGTCAGATACGTGACGATAACGTCGGCATGCGAACAATCGTAAGACCAGAAATCGGCGCGGCGATATTCGAGATTACGCGGACCTAGCAGCCGCTGGTTGATAACCGCGCGCAGCCACGGCACGAAGGAAAGCTCGACGCCGATAACGCGCGCTCGCGGCAAGGCTCGCGCAATGTGCCAACATAATTCCCCACTGCCGGAACCGAGATCGATAATGTTGTATGCGCCGCCCGTATGCGCGGCAAAATCTTTTTGCAGAATTTCGATGATCTGGCGGCGCGCGGAAGGAAACGACGCCACCGTCGGCACCCCGGTTTTCCAGGTGTAATATTCGCAGGACAGGAACAGCGCGAAAATAGTGAGCAGGATCGCCGGATACCAGAGATTCAAGACTGCCTCTTACGCCGCATTCCGCCGCGCCTCGATATCTTTTTGATCTTCGATTGCCGCCTGCGCCGCCGCAAGGCGCGCGATCGGCACGCGATAGGGCGAGCATGAAACATAATCGAGCCCCGCGCGGTGGAAAAACTTCACCGAATTCGGATCGCCGCCATGTTCGCCGCAGATGCCGAGCTTGAGATCGGCGCGCGTGTTGCGTCCGCGCTCGACGGCGATTTTCACCAGCTCGCCCACGCCATCCTGATCGAGCGTGGCGAACGGATCATGCTCGAGGATATTGGCGCGCATATAATCGGGCAGGAAGCTGCCGGAATCGTCGCGGCTGAGGCCAAAGGTGGTTTGCGTCAGATCGTTGGTGCCGAAGCTGAAGAATTGCGCGCTTTCGGCGATTTCACCGGCGCGCAGCGCCGCGCGCGGCAGTTCGATCATCGTGCCGGTGAGATATTTGAACGAAGCGCCGGTTTGCTGCATCACCTCATTGGCGACGCGATCAACCAGCGTTTTTAATATTTCAAATTCTTTTTTGGTGGCGATCAGAGGGATCATGATTTCCGGCGTCACGCTTTTGCCCTGCTTCGCCAGATCGGCGACGGCAGTGAAAATCGCCCGCGCCTGCATCTCATAGATTTCCGGATAGGAAATGCCGAGGCGGCAGCCGCGATGCCCCAGCATCGGATTGCTTTCATGCAGATGCTGCGCGCGCTTTTTGACCTTCTCGACTTCGATGCCCGCACCTTTGGCAACCTCGGCCATATCGGCATCGGTCTTCGGCAAAAATTCGTGCAAGGGTGGATCGAGCAGGCGGATCGTGACCGGCAACCCTTCCATGATCGTAAACAGATCGATGAAATCCTGCTTCTGCATCGGCTCAAGCTTGGCCAGCGCCGCGCGGCGCCCCTGCTCGTCGTCGGCGATGATCATCTCGCGCACGGCCGTGATGCGCGTGGCATCAAAGAACATGTGTTCTGTGCGGCACAAACCTATTCCTTCGGCGCCGAATTTGCGCGCCGCTTTGGCATCAACCGGCGTTTCGGCATTGGTGCGCACTTTCATGCGGCGCATGCCGTCGGCCCAGCCCATCACGGCCGCAAAATCGCCCGACAATTCCGGCTGCACGGTTGGCACCGCGCCGAGCATGATCTCGCCAGAGCCGCCATCGATCGTGATGAGATCGCCGGCCTTGACCACCAAATTCTTCATCGTCATTTGCTGACGGGCGTAATCGATATGCAGATCGCCAGCACCCGCAACGCAGGCGCGGCCCATGCCGCGGGCCACCACCGCCGCGTGGCTGGTCATGCCGCCGCGGCTGGTAATGATGCCGCGAGCGGCATTCATGCCGTGAATATCTTCGGGGCTGGTCTCTATGCGGCACAAAATAACTTTCTGTCCCTGCCCGGCCAAAGCTTCGGCCGTATCGGCATTGAACACGACTTTGCCTGACGCAGCGCCAGGCGAAGCCGGCAGGCCTTTGGCAATAATTTGCCTGGGCGCTTTAGGATCGAGCGTCGGATGCAGCAATTGATCGAGCGAAGCAGGATCGATGCGCTTCACGGCTTCACGCTGATCGATGACGCCTTCCTTGACCATATCGACGGCGATCTTGAGCGCCGCCGGGGCCGTGCGTTTGCCGGTGCGGGTTTGCAGCATATAAAGCTTGCCCTGCTGCACGGTGAATTCGATATCCTGCATGTCGCGGTAATGTTTTTCGAGCCCGAGCCGCACCTTGTTAAGCTGCGCGAACACTTCCGGCATCACTTCTTCCATTGCCGGAAGGTTGGATTTGTTTTCCTGCTTGCCCTTGATTGTCAGATGCTGCGGCGTGCGGATACCGGCCACGACATCTTCGCCCTGCGCATTGACGAGATACTCGCCGTAAAATGCGTTCTCGCCGGTCGAAGGATTGCGCGTGAAGGCAACGCCGGTGCAGCAATCCTCGCCGCGATTGCCGAACACCATTGCCTGCACATTCACGGCCGTGCCCCAATCATGCGGAATATCATTGAGCTTGCGATAGGTAATCGCGCGCTGGTTCATCCAGCTGCCGAACACGGCGCCGATGGCGCCCCATAGTTGCTCATGCGGATCCTGCGGGAACGGCTTGCCGAGCGTTTTCTGCACCAGCGCCAGATAGGCCTCCACAGTTTCCTGCCAGTCTTCGGCCTTCATCTGCGTGTCTTGCGTATAGGCATGCCCGCGCTTGATATCGTCGAGCGCATCCTCGAATTTATGCGGCGCGATATTCAGAACCACATTGCCGTACATCTGAATAAAGCGGCGATAGCTGTCATAGGCGAAGCGGGTATTGCCGCTGATGGCCTTCAGCCCTTCGGTGGTTTCCTTGTTAAGGCCGAGATTAAGAACGGTGTCCATCATACCGGGCATCGAGGCGCGCGCGCCCGAACGCACCGAAACCAGCAGTGGATTTTTCGTATCGCCGAATTTACAGCCCACCGTTTTCTCGATTTGCGCCAGCGCCGCTTCGACCTGCGCTTTTAATTCCGGCGGATATGAATTCTGATTGGCATAATAATGCGTGCAGACTTCGGTGGTGATCGTAAAACCCGGCGGCACCGGCAAACCAAGATTGCTCATCTCGGCCAGCCCGGCACCCTTACCGCCCAGCAGATTGCGCAAATCCGCTTTGCCGTCAGCCTTGCCGTTACCGAAATTATAGACCCATTTGGACGCTGTCATTGGCTACCTTAGGCCGCTTGCCGAGGAGCTGTTCCAGCAAGAAACGCTTCGAGATGATTTTGCCGGCGATCATAGGCCGGCCTCAGAGAAGTAATGAGGCCCCACTTATGTTTGGCGTGCTCAAGCTTATCCTCTTCAATTTTGTCCAGTTTTACCTTCGCCCCCAATTCAGCCATAACCTCGGCCGACTGAGTTCCCAAGGATATTTTATCTTCAATACTCTTAAGCTCTGTTTTGGCAGACGATATCCGCAGATCGGAAATAGCCCCTGCATCCAAATTATTACTAACAAGCTCCACAACAGGTTTTAGCCTCTGAATGAAAATGTCGTCTTTCATTCCGTCTCTTACCCCAAAGCGCCCTATATCTGTCGCCGCATTCATATATGCTGCAACGACCGCTTCTGGATTTTGAGAGAACTCATTCATAACGACAGCCATTTTTACTCTGGTCTCATCGGAATAAGCCGGGTTTGTGTGCCAATCCGTAAGCAATTGCTGCATAGTTAAATAATTATAGTTTGGATCAATTCTCCTCGTTGCCTCAATTGCCGCAACGGCCCAATCCGGCTCGGTTACGGGCGCATCGATAAGATACCGAAAAGTTGCTTCAACAGGGCCAGCCGTCCAGGATATCCGATTGTGAATCTTGCCAGCTTCACGCTCGGCAATGCTAAGCGCGCTTTTGGCAGCCTCAATATCGGCTTGGGCTTTTACATGTGCATCATGCCATGGACTCTTGCGGGCTTTATAAAGCGCATCTAATTCGCCTCCGAATTTGCTACCAGACATTAGCTCCCCCATATATGTAGAATTTCCCGCCAGCCTAAAACGAATATAAAAAATGGGCAAATTAGGAAAATTTCTCCAGCAAATAACTCTTAACCTTATCCAGCGCCACCCGCTCCTGCTTGGCCGTGTCGCGCTCGCGGATCGTGACGGCCTGATCTTTTAAAGTCTCGCCATCCACCGTAATGCAGAACGGCGTGCCGCATTCATCCATGCGGGCATAGCGTTTGCCGATGCTTTGCTTGGCATCGAACTGGCAAATGTAAGTTTTGCGCAAATCCATATAAAGCTTTTCGGCTACTTCCGGCATGCCGTCTTTATTCACCAGCGGGAAAATACCGACCTTCACGGGAGCCAGGCTCGGCTTGATCTTGAGCCATTCGGGCGACGCCCGGCTTTCGTCATATTGATAGGCTTCGCATAGCAACACCAAAACGCCACGCGTGAGGCCACTGGCCGGTTCGATCACATGCGGCAAGTAACGGCGGCCGTTTTCCTGATCGAAATATTCCAGGCTGACGCGGCTATGTTCCTGATGCTGCTTGAGGTCGTAATCGCCGCGATAGGCCACACCTTCCAGCTCGCCGAATTCAGGCGCGGTGAAGGGATATTTATATTCGATGTCGGACGTCGCCTGCGAATAAAACGCGCGCTCGTTTTCCGGAATGACGTGGCGGAACAGATTTTCCTTCTTCACGCCCTGATCTTCCCACCAGCGCAAGCGCTGCTCGACCCAGAACTCGTACCATTTCAGGCCGTCTTCCGGCGCGCAGAAAAATTCCATTTCCATCTGCTCGAATTCGCGCGTGCGGAAAATGAAATTGCGCGGGGTCACTTCGTTGCGGAACGCCTTGCCGACTTGCGCAATGCCGAACGGCGGCTTCACGCGTGTGCTGTCGAGCACATTTTTGTAGTCGAGAAAAATCCCCTGCGCGGTTTCGGGACGCAGATAGACAGTCATCGCCTCGCCCTCAATTGCACCGGATTTACTCTCGAACATGAGATTAAACTGCCTTGGCTCAGTCAAACTGGGCTTTTCTGCATCCGGGCCGATAACTGTATTTTGAATTTCGGGAGGATAATCCATCAGTGAGAGAACTTCATTAATTCCATAATGGATTTTTATGGATGCTTCTAGCCCTCCTAATCGCCGTATTATTTTTTTTACCTTCTTCTCTGCCGCCCCCTTACCTTCTTCTCCCGCATCAAGCGATCCCAAATAAAGTCTTTCCGTTTTTCCTTCTTTATTTTCATAATCAACTTGGAAAACATAAATATGATCGGCCCGATATCTATGTTTCGTTTCTCTACAGTCAACTGCCAAATCCGCAAAACCACCCACATGTCCCGAAGCAACCCAGGCTTTCGGATGCTGGATGATCGCGCTGTCGAGGCCGACGATCGATAAAGGCTTGCCGTCGGGGCTCAGCGGCGGGCATTCGACCATGTCGCGCCACCACGCATCGCGCAGATTGTTCTTGAGCTGAACGCCGAGGGGGCCGAAATCCCAAAAACCGTTGAGGCCGCCGTATATTTCGGAAGCCGGATAGACAAAGCCGCGCCTTTTACAAAGGGCAACAATGCGGCTCATAAGCGGTGTTTCGGGCTGGGCCATACCAGCCTGATAGCACATCATTTTATCGCGCAAAAGCCGGAATGACGATTATTTCACGCCAATAGCGCCGCGCAGGTCGGCGCCCGTGAGATTAGCCCCGCGCAGATCGGCCCCGGTGAGATTGGCATCGGTCAGAACGGCATTTTCCAGATTGGCGTCACGCAGATCGGCGCCTGCCAGCACGGCGTTTTCGAATTGGGCCTCGCTAAAATTGGCGCCGCGCAAATGCGCGTTCTGCAGATTACAGCCCTTGAAATTCGACGGCCAGCGCATCGATTTCGAATTGCTGATATGGCTCGAGATCATCATCGGCGAGCAATCGGTGTACTGAAAATCGGCGTTTTCGAGGCGCGACATCGAGAAATTAATGCCGCGGCAATCCGATTTGGTGAACGCAGCCTCGCACGCGCTGGAACCGGAAAGATCGGACATCGCAAACACGGCCATCTTGAACGATCCCTTGGTCAGCAGCGAGTTCTTCAGGCTGGCTGCCTGAAACTGCACGCCGTCCAGCACCACATTGGCGAGATTAATACCACTCAGATCGGTACGCTTGCCCTCGCGCCCCAGCGTATTGACCCAGATACGGTGGCTGGCGATGATTTCCTTGATGCTGTATTCGAGATTTTCCAGCGGCTTCGGCATTTTTTTAGCATGCGCGAAAGGATTGCTGCTGATAGCGGGCATATAAACGAGGCTGGCGGTCAGGTCGGCGCCTTCGAAGGTCGCGCCATCCAGATTGGCGCCGAGCAAAATGACCGCATTCATATTGGTATTGCTGAAATCGCAGCCGCGCAGATCGGCATTCTCGAACGTCGCCCCCTGCATGTTGCTGCCGGTAAAATTGACGCCCGTGAGTTTCGCGCCCTTGAAATTAGCGCAGCTAAGATCGGTCGAAAGCGCAATCGCGCTGGAAAATTTCGTGCGCTGGGCGGTGGCGTTTTTAAAGATGGCATCCACCATTCGCAGCTTGTCGTCATAGTTGTGAATCCGGCTGATCTCGCCGTTGCATTCGCGGCGCAAGAGCGAGCCGTCAGCCAGATTAGCCTCGTTCAAAATGGCATTGGTGAAGTTGACGCCCTGCATTTGCGCGCCGCGCATGTCGGCCTGGGTCAGATTGGCTTCGAAAAAATTGACCTTGTTGAGCGTGGCGCCGAAAAAATTCGCCTGTTCAAGGTGCGCGTGGGAAAAATTGGCATGATTGAGAAAGGAGCCGACGAATTCGGCGCCGGGCAGAATCTTGTGCGAAAAGTCCAGTTCGTGCCCGGTTTGCAACGAAAGATCGAGCCGCTTGCCGCCGGCCATGCCGCGCAAATATTTTTCGTGGTGTGCGAAAATATCGGACAGTTCATTTTGCAGAACGACCGGCATCGATACGCTCCTGTTCACGGAAAGCCGGCCCAAAGCCCGGTTTCCCTACGCCGAGCGAGTGTAGCGGGACGCGATTAAAATCTCGTTAGACTATTGAAACTATTGATAATTTTACAGACAAACCGCGATACAAGGCCGGTTTCAGGCGGCTTTGCGCGAAGCGCGGTCGCGGCGAACCTTGATCACCTGCCAGGCCACACGATTGACGAGGCCTTGCCAAACTGTATGGGGCTTGAGCCCGCAAGCCTTAAAGACCATGGCGACTACGCGTTCGACGTGATGCCGTTGATAGAAACGATAAGCCTGCGCGGCGTAAAGCTCTGTGTAGGTCTTATGATCATAGACGGCATCTTCCGGCGCGTTGGCCGCGTAATAGGCATAAGCCAATTCATCATCTTCGGATTCGCCGATGCGGCTGATACCGATCTTGAGCCGCTGCAGGCGATTGATATCTTCGCGGCCGAGATAGCGCTTGAGATGATCGTAGAATAATTTGTAATGGCGCAATTCATCGGCGGCGATATTGCGGCAGATCGCTTTGAGCGCCGGCTCCTCAGCCGCATCGGCCAAAGCGGTGTAATAAGAGCTGGTGCCGGTCTCGACGATACAGCGTGCGATCAATTCACCCGCATGCGAACCGCGAATGGAAGATTCTGCATCGAGATCGATACGATAGCCGGCGCTGTAACGCGCACTGGCTTTGGCGAAATTGAAAGACGGATCGGCCCGTTCGGCCCATTGTCCGAGCGCGGTGCCGTGCTGCACTTCCTCTTCGGCCCAGTTTTGCAGGTCGCGATGAAAATCGGCATCCTGAGGAAAGATATTCTTGAGATAGCGCGCGTAATCATGCGCATTATATTCGACCAGCGACGCGGCCTTAACGACGGCCAGCAGCTCGGCATCGAGTTTGGACGGATCGAATTGATCCCACGGTAAATCGGCAATTTTCCAGTGTCCGGCCAGCATTGTCGTCCCGTTTTCGATAGTTTTCGCAGCCTAATGATGTGACCCGAAAATCGGGCTGGATCATGGCGCGAGGCGCGTTTTTCCTCCCTCTGCAACAAAAATTCAAGTGTCACTTTGAGTGAGTGAAAAAATTATTGGATATCAAAGGGTAAAAGACCGATGTTCGGTTAACGGCCCTGCTCCGGCTGTGCGGTATCTGGCTATTCCTTCATCTTGCGCGTGATGCGCTCGATTTCCTTCTGCACCATTTTATCGACCAGAGGCGGAAGGTTCTGATCGAGCCATTCCTTGAGCATCGGCTTCATCAGATTGAGCGCCATTTCTTCCAAAGTACGGGCCCCATTGCCAATAAAGGTTGAGGTCATCGGCGGAACGGCGGCGAGCCGTTCGATTTCGACCGTGCTGGCAAGCGAAGAAAGTGCTGATCCTGCTGCCGTAGCCGCAGGTTCGGAAACGAGCGGTTCAGTCGGCGCGGCAGGAGCGGCCTTGGCTACAGGCGGTGGCGAGGGAGGAGCTGGCGGCGCTGGCGGTTCTGCGGCCTTTGGCGGTTCGGGAGGAGGCGCTGCTTTTGTATCCACGACGGAACCATCCTCCTGCACGACTTGAGTCAATTCCAGAACTTCGCCCGCCGGCGCGGGTTCCTTGGGTTCGTCATCGGCGATGATCTTGCGGATCGACGCAAGAATCTCTTCCATCGAAGGTTCGGGCGCACCGGGAGCGGCCGCGGAACTATCGGGTGGAAGTTGGGCGTCGTCGGCCATGATGAGTCGCTTGAGTTGCATGAGCACAGGAAGGAAAGTTAATGTTAACTAATTTGAAGGTCTTTGCAAGAGCGATCACTCGTAGGTCTTGACGCTCTGATCGATCCTGAGGGACCAGTCGTGGATACCGCCCTTGAGATTGAAGGCTTTATCATAACCCTGCGCCCGCAGAAAAGCCGTTGCCTTGGCGCTGCGACCGCCATGATGGCAATGGATCACAATGGTTTGGTCTTTAGGCAGTTCGGCCATACGTTGTGGCAGGCTGCCCATGGGAATCAGTTTATTGCCGGGAATTTGGCAAAGATCGTTCTCCCACTGCTCGCGCACGTCGAGCACCAGGGGCGGCGTTGGCGATTTGAGCATATCGCGGAGTTCTTCCACATCGATACCGGGCACGTTGGACATTTCATACCTTAGAAAGTGAAAACTTTTTTTGCCTCGAAACCGGGCAACGGTTTGACATTAGCATCGAACAAAGCCCGATGCGAAACAGAACCGCGAATTTTTTCGTAGATGCGCGCCTCGCCTTTATGCGCCGCTTGCGCGGGCCCAAACTGGCGGATCACGGCCAGCAAACGGCCGCCTTCGGCCAGTTGCGAGAACAAGGTTTCCGGCAGAACTTCAACGCTGCCATTGAGCAGGATCAGATTATAGGGCGCGCGCGGCCTCCATCCTTCGCCGAGCGGCCCAAGCTGCAATTCGGCATTCTTGATATGCATGCGCGAGAGATTTTCGTTGGCGATCGGCGCCAGGCCGGGATCGCTTTCAACCGCGATCACCTCTTTGCTCATCAACGCCAGCACCGCCGTCGAATAGCCGGTAGCCGGTGCTATATCGAGCACGCGGTCGGTTTCTTTGACATTCGCCTCTTGCAGCAGGCGCGCGAACACCATCGGCTCCATCAGATAACGGCCGCGCGAAATCTCGAGATCTTCATCGATATAAGCAATGCCGGCCATGATCGCCGAAACGAACTTTTCGCGCGGTATGGCCCCCATCGCTTCCAGAACGCGGGGATCGCGCACCTTGTTGGGGCGGATCTGGCTCTCGACCATATTGAAGCGGGCAGCTTCGAAATCGGGCATGGCAAGTTGCGGCTGGGGCATGGAAACCAGGTAAAGTTAATGAGGGGCTTGGTATACAGTCGCCGCGCGCAGGAGGCAATGCGGCGCATAAATCGACAGTTGCGCTTGATTCTACAGGCTCAAACGGATTACTGTCCCCGCCGGGCGGCGCGGTGGCAGAATGGCGATGTAGAGGACTGCAAATCCTCGAATGCCGGTTCGATTCCGGCCCGTGCCTCCATAATTTATCGATCAGGCCGAAGACGGCAGTTTGAATATAGCCGTATCGCGTTGGATCAAAATATCCGGCGGTTGCTCAGTATGATGCGGTGCTTGCGGATCGTCATCCGGCAAAGCTTGATAAGCGCAGGATGAAAGCACCCCGGCGGCGATCAAGATAATAAGAAAACGGCATATGGTCATAGACCGCTTATAAATTGCCGCTGCCGAATCGTCAAAATTACTATTTCTCTGCATACAAAGCTTTGGCCCGCTCCTCGAAAGCAGCCGCCATTTTGCCGAGCGCCTTATCGAAGAATGGCTCGATGATCGCACCGAGCAGATGCGAGCGGAAATCGAAATCGACATGGAAGAACAGATCGCAGCTATCCTTGCCCCGCGACGCGAATTGCCATTCGTTTTTCAAATGCGCCAGCGGGCCCGAAAGATAGGCCACTGAAACAGAGCGCGCCCGGTCGAGCGTCACGACCGAGGTAAATTTCTCGCGGAACATCTTATAGCCAATGATCAGATCGGCAGTGATGATGTTGCCTTCATGCGACAGTATCCGCGCGCCCTTGCACCAGGGCAGGAATTCCGGGTAACGCGCAATATCGGCGACCAGATCGAACAGTTGCTCGGGCCGGAACGGCAGTGTGCGTTTTTCTTGATGTCTGGGCATGCGTATTTTACACAATAGAATTCAATACGCAGCAAGCACAAATGCGCTCCCCTCCCCTCCTGTCCGCCGAAGCCTTGGCGAAGGCGGATGCGGGAGGATCAATGCGAAGGCATCGATGGGGCTGAGTCATTTCGGCAAGAACCGCTTTTGTTTCATAGGGCATAAATCGCTTCATGCGTTCCCCTCCCCTTGCGGGAGGGGACAGGGGAGGGGTAGGTTCAGCAAGAATTTCGGTTCTTTTTAAGAGACGCCCCCTCACCTTGCAAAAACTTGTCCTGATTTTCTGTTTATTGATCGCCACAGCGACACCGGCGCTGGCCGATCCCCTGCCCGCGCCCGAAGATCTTCAAAAGACACTGGCGGCCGATACCGCCACAATCGGAACGTATGGGCTTTCGGCCGGAATTTATACGCTCGGCAAGGACGATCTCAACGTCTTCTATGCCGTGCGCGAATACAAGCCGGCCTGGAGCTTTGTCGGCCCTGAAAACGCGGCCGCGCTTCATAGCTTCATCGACTCTATCAGCCAGACTATCGCCTGGCACGGGTTGCTGCGCGAAGATTATGCGCTGGATGAGATGCATAGCCTCGGCACCTCACCGGATAGCGATAGCCGCATCAAGCTGGAACTGCTGGTCACCGACACCTTGTTGCGCGTGGCGCATGATGTGCATGGCGACGATGCCGATTTTGCCGAGCTTTATCCCGGCTGGAATTTCAAGCGCGCCGATACCGATATTCCCGGCGATCTGGTCAGGGCGGTCGCGGCCAGCAGCGTCAATGAATATATCGACGGGTTGATGCCGAAAAATCCGGCCTATAGCGCGCTGGCGCGCGATCTGCGGCGGTACAATGAAATAGCAATCAAGGGCGAATGGCCGCGCATCGATCCGGGGCCGATTTTGCGCCCGAAGGATCACGGCCCGCGTGTGGGCCAATTACGGGCAAGGCTTATCGCCGAAGGTTATGCGGCACAAGCGCCGGCCGGAGACAATAAAGGATATTTTTTCGATGCCGATCTCGCCGGGGCCGTTGCCGATTATCAATTGCATAACGGCCTGGACGGCGACGGCAATATCGGCAGCGCCACGCTGGAGGCCCTGAATACGCCGCTCGCGGTTCGCATTAATCAAATCCGCGCCAATATGGAACGCTGGCGCCATATGCCGGAGGATTTTCCGCCCGCGCGCACGATCATCGTCAATATCCCCGATTTCTCCATCGATATTCGCGACAACGGTCAAACTGTTTATCGCGGGCCGGTGATCGTGGGGCAAGTCGAGCGCAAGACGCCCTTCATCGACAGCATTATTCGCAGCATGATCATTAATCCTTCCTGGCATGTGCCGGAAAAAATCGCGCGCGCGGATATTTTGCCGAAGCTGCGCAAGGATCCGCATTATCTGGAAAAACTCGGCTTCGTCATTCGCGGCAGCGACAGCGATCCGCACGGCAAATATATCGATTGGAAAAATATGGCCGATGACGAGTTTAATTTTCATTTGCGCCAACAGCCGGGCGCTATGAATAGCCTCGGCCGCCTGAAATTCGATTTCGCCAACGATTTCGCCGTCTACCTGCACGGCACGCCGCATCAGGAATTATTCAAAAAGAACGCCCGCGCGCTTAGCTCGGGCTGCGTACGGCTGCGCGACCCCGAACTGGTGGCCGAGATATTATTGAAAGGCACGGCAGGCGACTGGAATGCCGGGCATATTGAGGATGAGGTTGCCGCGCGCAAGACGCGCTGGATCGAGATCAAGGAGCCGATGCCGGTTTCTGTCGTTTATTGGACCGTGTTTCCCGGCGAGGATGGCCGAGTCGAATTTCGCCGCGATCTGTATGATTATGACAATTTCCTGATCGAGAATTTGAAGGCTGGCCTCGAAGCTACTGATAGCGAACAGAAACCGGAAATCGATCCACAGGCCCCAGCAAATCGCTTGTAACGAGAGCGCAACGGTTTTATTTCTGACTCCCTCATCGCGATTCGAAACGAGGGCCCCCATTCATGCTGAAATCTTTCGACGCCGGCCGCCGCCGCTTTCTGCAAATGAGTTTGACGGCGGTGGCCTGCTCGGCCGCCGTACACCCGGCCTTCGCCGCCATGCCGCGCATCGATGCCAGGCGCGCGCTTTCATTTCACAATCTGCACACCGATGAAAAAGTTCATGTGCAATATTGGCAGAACGGCAGATACGATCCTAACGCCTGCGAGCGGATCAATCATATCCTGCGCGATCATTATTCGGGCGACGAGCATCCCATCGATCTGCGCCTGATCGATATGCTGTACGATCTGCAGGGCAAATTAAAAAACGACAATCCGATCGAGATTATTTCCGGCTATCGCTCACCGCGCACCAATCTGCGCCTCGCCAGCATGTCGGATGGCGTGGCGAAAAACAGCTATCACACACGCGGCATGGCTATCGATATTCGTATGGCCGGAACGCCATTGCCGCATATTCACAACGTTGCGCTAGCCATGCGCCGCGGCGGCGTCGGCTATTACCCCGACAGCCAGTTCGTGCATGTCGATGTGGGGCCGCTTAGGCGGTGGTAGGAAATTACGCTAATGTATGATGCATAATTTCCCGCTCAATGATTAATGCGTCAAATTTTTGCCTGTATGTCGTCATATCATTGGAAGATAATGAAACGAGGATCGCTACGCCGGAACCTACTTCTTGTCCCGTCAGCCGCAATTCCTCTTTAATGGCTTCAAACTGTTGTTCAGACCGTGGTCTGTGTTCCCTAGAAGGCGCTATGACGTACTTCAATGTGTCGTTGCCCGGCATTTGGCTTTCTCCCCTACCTTTTTAATATCTTTTTATTTCCGCACTTTACCACCTTATGTCAAGATATTGCTTCTCTCGCCACTTTAAGCTTAGCAAAATCTTCCCCCGCATGATGTGATGATCGCGTGAGCGGCGAACATGAGGCCAGCAAAAATCCCTTGGACCGCGCCATTATCGTATAGCTTTCGAATTCCTCCGGCGTCACGAAACGATCCACACCGGCATGCTTCGGCGTCGGCTGCAGATACTGGCCAATCGTGAGGAAATCGACATCGGCGGCGCGCAGATCGTCCATCACCTGACCGATCTCTTCCTTCGTCTCGCCAAGCCCGGCCATCAGGCCCGATTTGGTAAAAATCGTCGGATCAAGTTCCTTGGCGCGCTTAAGCAACGCGAGCGAAGTGAAATAGCGTGCGCCGGGCCGGATGCCGGGATAAAGCCGCGGCACGGTCTCCAGATTGTGATTGAAAACGTCCGGTCGCGCCTCAACCACTTTTTCTACTGCGCCGGTTTTTTTCATGAAATCGGGCGTCAGCACTTCGATCGTGCAGCCGGGCGAGGTTTCGCGCAGGCGCGTAATGACTTGCGCAAAATGCCCGGCGCCGCCGTCTTCCAGATCATCGCGATCCACGGAAGTAATCACGACATGATGCAGCCCGAGCTTGCCGACGGCTTCGGCGAGGCGCTCAGGCTCATGCGGATCAAGCTGATCGGGCCGCCCGGTCGCCACATTGCAGAATGCGCAGGCGCGCGTGCACACCGATCCCAAAATCATGAAGGTCGCGTGCTTCTGCTTCCAGCATTCGCCGATATTGGGGCAGGCCGCTTCCTCACACACCGTGTTGAGCTTGAGCGCGCGCATCAGCTCACGCGTTTCATTATATTCGCGGCTGACAGGCGCCTTGACCCTGATCCAGTCCGGCTTCTTCGGCGACGGATTATCCGGCCGGTGGGCCTTCTCGGGGTGGCGAAGTTTTACGTGATCGTCCATTTTTTGATTATATCACATATGAATAACGCGCCCATACGCATCCAGAACCGCCTCATGCATGGTTTCTGAGATGGTCGGGTGCGGGAAAATCGTGTGCATCAATTCGGCTTCGGTGGACTCTAACGTGCGGGCGATGACATAGCCCTGGATCATCTCGGTCACTTCGGGGCCGATCATATGCGCGCCCAAAAGCTCACCGGTTTTGGCATCGAACACGGTTTTGACGAAACCTTCCGGCTCGCCCATCGCAATCGCCTTGCCGTTGCCGATGAAAGGAAAACGGCCAACCTTCACTTGCTTGCCGGCCGCTTTGGCCTTGGCTTCGGTCAGCCCGACGCTGGCAATTTGCGGCGAGCAATAGGTGCAGCCCGGCACATTGTCGGCATCGAGCGGATGCACGCCTTTAACGCCCGCGATTTTCTCGACGCATACCACGCCTTCGTGGCTGGCTTTGTGCGCCAGCCAGGGCGGCCCCGCCACATCGCCGATAGCCCACACGCCGGGCTCGCCGGTCTGGCTCCATTGATCGATCGTGATATGGCCCTTGTCGGTTTTCACTTTGGTATTTTCGAGCCCGATGTTTTCGATATTGCCGGCGATACCAATGGCAAGGATCACACGCTCGAATGTTTGTTGCGATGATTTTCCGCCCTGCTCAATCGTGGCCGTGACGTTATCCCTGCCCTTGTCGAGTTTTTTGACGGCCGCGCCTGTGATAATTTTCATCCCCTGTTTTTCGAACGCCTTGCGGGCGAAGGCGGAAACTTCTTCGTCTTCCACCGGCAGGATGCGATCCATCACTTCGACTACCGTTACTTCCGCACCGAGCGCACGATAAAAACTGGCGAATTCGATGCCGATAGCGCCCGAACCGATCACCAGCAGCGATTTCGGCATGCGTTCCGGCAACATCGCCTCTTTATAGGTCCAGACCAGTTTGCCGTCCGGCTCCATTCCCGGCAGGCTGCGCGCCCGCGCGCCGGTGGCGATGATGATGTTCTTCGCCGTCAATTCCGATTTCTTGCCGTCTTTGGCGGTAATCTCGATTTTGCCTTTGCCGAGCAGTTTGGCTTCGCCGACTACAACCTCGATCTTGTTCTTCTTCATCAAAAAACCGACGCCGCTGGAAAGCTGCTGCGCAACCTTGCGCGAACGTTCGACGATTTTTTTAAGATCGAAATCGAAGCCCTTGATCGTGAATCCGAAATCGCCCGCATGCTTAAGCAGAGTCGCGATTTCGGATGAACGCAAAAGCGCCTTGGTCGGTATGCATCCCCAGTTAAGGCAGATGCCGCCCAGATGCTCTCGTTCCACCAGCGTAACTTTGAGACCAAGCTGCGCGGCACGGATCGCCGCGACATAGCCGCCCGGCCCGCCGCCGATAACGATAAGGTCAGTGGACTGTAACATTCTTCATCCCCCTTCTTACTCTTTGCCGCACCCAGATTTTTTTGATCGGCGGCAGCGAAAAAGTCGAAACCAGATAACCCATCACTGGCACGAAGGCATGCTTCCAGGCGCCGTCGTGGCCGAGCACCGTGAGCAAGACAACCCCGCAAACATAAGTAACCAGCGATATGAGGAAACGGCGCGTCTTGCTGGTTTCCCATGCCTTGTCATAGGTAACGCGTACGTTGCGTTCCTCGATTTCCGCAATACGCTCCGGCAGATCAAGCATTATACGACCAGGCTATACGGATTTTCGATCAGCGGCTTGAAGGCAGCGAGGAATTCCGCGCCGACCGAACCGTCGACCGAGCGATGATCGACCGACAGCGTGCATGTCATCACCGTCGCCACCGCCAGCTGGCCGTTTTTCACCACCGGGCGCTGTTCACCGGCGCCCACGGCAAGGATGCAGCTTTGCGGCGGATTGATAATGGCGGAAAATTCCTTGATGCCGTACATGCCGAGATTGGAAATGGTAAAGCCGCCGCCCTGAAATTCTTCCGGTCGCAATTTGTTTTCGCGCGCGCGCATGCCGAGATCTTTCATCTCGGCGGAAATCTGCGCCAGCGTTTTGCCGTCGGCGCGCTTGATGATCGGTGTGACGAGGCCGTTGGGCGTCGCCACCGCAACCGACACATCGACATTGTCATATTGCAGAATGGCATCGTCGGTCCATGAAGCATTGGCAGCAGGAACTTTCTTCAGCGCCAGCGCCACCGCACGGATCACGCAATCATTGACCGAAACTTTGGACGACGCGACTTCATTCACGCTTTTGCGTAAAGCCAGCAGCGCATCGATCTCGCAATCCACCGTCAGATAGAAATGCGGCACCAGTTGTTTTGATTCCGTCAGACGGCGCGCGATGATCTTGCGCACGGCGCTGTTGGGCATCGCCTTATATTGCATGCCAAGCTTGTTGGCGTAATCGCGTGCATCGATGCCTTGGGCGGGCGGCGCTGCACTTGCCGAACGCGGCGCACCGGCGGTTCCTACTTTTTCGATATCGGCTTTGACGATGCGGCCATTGGGTCCGCTGCCGGAAATCGATTTCAAATTAACGCCGGCCTGCTCAGCCATACGTTTGGCCAGCGGACTGGCGAAAACCCGCCCTCCATCCTTATTGCTGGCGGAGAACAAGCCGCCGCTCTCATGATTGACCCGAACAAGGGATTTTTCATTCAGCATCGACGAGACTTCGGTACGGATTTCAGCAAGCGCTTCCTTGTCGGACATCGCCGCGGTGGGTGGAGACGCGCCGCCATTCTTTTTTGCCAAAGCAGCCATCGCGGCATCGGCGGTCAAATCTTCTTCGCCTTCGCCCGCCAGCACGGCAATCGGCGTATTGACCTTGATGCCTTGCGCGCCGCCCGGCACCAGAATTTTGAGCAGCTTGCCTTCATCGACCGCTTCGACTTCCATCGTCGCCTTGTCGGTCTCAATCTCGGCCAGCACCTGCCCGGCTTTGATCTCGTCGCCTTCCTTCTTGAGCCAACGCGCAACATTGCCCTCGGTCATTGTGGGCGATAAAGCAGGCATGAGGATCTGGATGGGCATCGAAATTAACCAAAAATCGGTTGAATTATTTTCATGGTTTTATGCTATCTTTCTTCTTTGAAAAAGCCAACCATCGCATCCGGAAGCACTATGACTGAGAAAGTCATCATTCAACACACCCTTTTTCCGAGAAAAGATGATCTTTGGGAAAAAGAGGGTTCTAGCGGGAATTATCATATTTTTAAGCGTTCTCCCCGGGGCTATCGTAATTATCGACAAGTCTTATCTAGAGACACAGCATTGAGCCTCATCGCAGCTGGAGAGGCAATAGTTCAACCGTCGGTTCCTCGTAGATTATGGGATTTTATAACGCATCATAACAGCGCTCCCAAAGCAAACCCAGCGTAACTATTCACCGATAACAAATGCCCTTCGCAGCCTCGATAATATTCTCTGGCTGCGGCAAAGCCAGTTTTTCCAGATTGGCGGCGTATGGCAACGGCACATCCACCGCATGCACGCGGGCAACTGGCGCATCGAGATAATCGAAGGCCTGCTCCATCATGATCGCGGCAATCTCGGAACCGATACCGGCGAAGGCCCAACCTTCTTCGGCGCAAATCAGCCGGTTGGTTTTTTTCACGCTCTCGATAATCGTCTCGGTATCAAGCGGGCGAATGGAGCGCAGATTGATAACCTCCGCCTCGATCCCCTCCTCTGCCAGTTTTTCGGCCGCGGCCAGCGCGTGCCCGACCATGCGAGAGAAGGCCACAATCGTCACATCGCTACCTTCGCGCATGATGCGCGCCTTGCCGATCGGCACGGTGAAATCGGGATCCGACGGCAGATCGAAACTGGAGCCATACATCAGCTCATGCTCCAGAAAGATAATCGGATTGGGATCGCGGATCGCGGATTTGATCAGCCCCTTGGCATCTTCGGCATCGTAAGGCGCCACGACCTTGAGCCCCGGCACATGCGCGTACCAGCTGGCATAGCATTGCGAATGCTGCGCGCCGACGCGCGAGGCCGCACCATTGGGACCACGGAATACAATCGGGCACCCCATCTGGCCGCCCGACATATAAAGCGTCTTGGCGGCGGAGTTGATAATCTGGTCCATCGCCTGCATGGCGAAATTCATCGTCATGAATTCGACAATCGGAATCAAACCACCGAATGCCGCGCCGACGCCAAGCCCGGCAAAGCCGTGCTCGGTGATCGGCGTATCGATCACGCGTTTTTCGCCGAACTCGTCGAGCAATCCCTGACTGACCTTGTAGGCGCCATTATACTGCGCGACTTCTTCGCCCATCAGAAACACGTTGGGATCGCGGCGCATTTCTTCGGCCATGCCGTCGCGCAAAGCCTCGCGCACGGTAAGCTTGACGGTAGGACCGTCGCGTTTTTCCGGCGCAGCGGCGGCGATAGCAACAGGCGCACGTGGCGCGGCTTCCGGCGGCGGCATTTTGGCAATGGGTGGGGGTGGCGCAGAAGCTTTCGGCGCTTCGGCAGGTTTGCTCGCCGCTAAAGCCGAAGCATCTTCGCCTTCTTCAAGCAGGATGGCTATAGGTTCATTGACCTTTACATTTTCAGTGCCGGCGGGAATCAGGATTTTGCCGAGCTTGCCTTCGTCGACGGCTTCGACTTCCATCGTCGCCTTGTCGGTTTCAATCTCGGCCAGTATCTGTCCGGCCTTAACCGTATCGCCTTCTTTCTTGAGCCAGCGCGTAATCTTGCCTTCGGTCATAGTCGGCGACAGCGCAGGCATCAGAATTTGAATAGTCATTTGGACATGTCCCATTTCTTTTCAAAAGCCGGCGAAACAAATGTGCGCGTTCCATCACAAGCATTGACTACATACCGGTAAGTCCCATCGGGAGCCGGGCCATTCGCATCACAATTCGGCCCCGGGCACAACATGCCATTCCACGGCCCGAGCGTCACTGTACTGTTTGTATCCAGATAGATGCATTTAAGAGAATCTCCCGACGCCATTAAATCGCCGCTGACTATTTTTTTCCAACCGTCGCCATTCTTCTGTTCAATATCGACCGAGGTCGAAAGCTCGATGTCGGAACCTTTATTGGCAAGCGCAAAAACTGTGACCGGAGAAAATTTAATATCGGGATTATTTCCCGGCTCTGCCGCCACAGACGTTACAGCAAAACATATGAACCCAAACAGAAAAACGCCCTGCAATCTTTTAAAAGACATGGGGATATTCCCGCTTAGTCTTTGAGAACATCCGTCCACAATTCGGACGGATCGGGCTCGGGGCTGGATTGCGCAAAATCGGCGGCTTCGGCGACAATATCTTTCACTTCGCGCTCGATCTGCTTGAGATTATCTTCGCTCACGGCTTTTTCCTTAAGGATGAAACCGCGCAAAGTTTCGATCGGATCGTGCTGGCCGCGCCATTCCTCGACCTCTTCCTTGGTGCGGTACTTGGCCGGATCCGACATCGAATGGCCGCGATAGCGATAGGTAATCATCTCGAGCAGCATCGGGCCTTTGCCGGAACGCACATAATCGAACGCCTCCTCGGCCGCTTCGTGGACCTTGAGAACATTCATGCCGTCGACCTTGAGGCCGGGAATGCCGTAAGGCTCGCCGCGGCGATTCAACTCGCCGGCGGCCGCGCGTTCGATGCTGGTGCCCATGCCGTATTTATTGTTCTCGATGACATAGACGACCGGCAACTTCCACAGCGCCGCCATATTAAAGCTTTCGGCCACCTGACCCTGATTGACCGCGCCGTCGCCGAGATAGGCGATATTAACGCCGCCATCGTTTTTGTATTTATGCGCGAAGGCAAGACCGGTACCGATCGGCACCTGCGCAGCAACGATGCCGTGACCGCCATAGAAATTTTTCTCGCGGCTGAACATATGCATCGAACCGCCCTTGCCGTGCGAATAACCTGTCGCGCGGCCGGTAAGCTCGGCCATCACGCCCTTCGCTTCCATGCCGCAAGCCAGCATGTGGCCGTGATCGCGATAGGACGTGATAACGCTATCGACCGGCTTCTGCGCCGATTGCATGCCGACCACGACCGCTTCCTGCCCGATATAAAGATGGCAGAAGCCGCCGATCAGCCCCATGCCGTACAGCTGTCCGGCTTTTTCTTCGAAGCGGCGGATCAACAGCATGTCGCGATAGAAACGCAGAAGGTCAGCCTTCTGATAAGGCTGCCGATGATTCTCAACCGACCGAAGTTGCGGCCTGGTAATGAGCATTCAGTTCTCCAAAAGCAGGTGCGGATCAGTTAGGACGGTTATGTGATTTAATCAAGCGCGTCCTCTGTCCTTTCTCATCATATAACGTGACAGATAACGATTTATTGCTTTCGAGACCGAAAAAGAGACTGAAAAACTCGCGTTTCCGTTTGCTGCGCTGCAAAATAATATCGTTACTTTCTCATTTACTTTGAGCCGGCATCAGAACGACGATGTCTCCCGGCTTCGAATAATTGAGCATCGCGCGCGACTCTTCATCGAGCAAATCGGGATCGAGACTCGCCGGACGCATCAGCTGAACACGATGCTCCAGTTCTTGCCGCTGCTTCTGCAATTGAGAAAGATTGTCTTGCGCGACATTAACCTGTTGCTGAAGACGCAGCATCGCCACCCATCCACGATCGCCTTGAATCGTGTGATAGAGAAAATAGCCCACGATGCAGGCACCGAGAGCCGAGGCAACGGTCTGCCATGTATGTTTGTTGATGAGCATCGGAAAGGTCTGCCTGTACTTCCTATCCCCCGAAGGGGAAAGGAAATAATTATTCCCGAGGATATAAAATTTCCCTTAACGGACCAAAATCGATGCGCCAGCGAAACGCCCGGCCTTGCCCAATTGTTCTTCGATACGGATCAATTGGTTATACTTGGCCAGCCGGTCCGAA
>OLLY01000113.1_pt1 | contig 35396 bp, 37 predicted proteins | sample 1604681 | NCBI WGS metagenome assembly OLLY01 (sample SAMEA104055725, study PRJEB20765) | soil metagenome | biome: Arctic tundra; feature: Polygonal ground; material: soil | place: USA | collected 2011-09 | depth 0-0.5 m | reverse complement strand
TTTCTCTTTCCGATGCCGGACAATCACAATGAATGTCCGGCCGGTGTTCTGTCACAAATGCTGGATGAGCCGCTGCTATACGGCAAGCGCCCTTATCTGATTATGAATTCGATCGATCAGGGCCCGGAGATTTTATTCCGCACACCGCACAAGGTTATCGGTGCGCCTTATCACACCAATGTTAAAGGCAATCTGGACGTCCTCGACTTCTTTACCGCGCACGATCCGGAAGCTGCCAAAGCGATTGCCCGGCGCAGCGGCGCCGAGCTGGTGGTGCTGTGCAGCGAAGTGGACGCATTGTACCGCACATCCCCCAAAGATAAGGTGACGGTTGGCGACAACGGCACCGTGCTCGATCCCGGCGCCAGCTTCGCCGAACAACTGGCCGCCGGCCGCATTCCGCCCTGGCTGAAACCGGTTCGGTTCCCGACGCTCGGAAGTATTATGCTGTTTGAAGTGAAGCTTACGCCTTAAAGCTATTAGGCAGCTTTAAGATCGGTTTTATAACTCGCTTCCGTTTTTGCCTTCACTTCGTCAGCCGTGACCCCGGGGGCGAGGGCGATGAGGGTGAGGCCGTCGGGGCGGAATTCGAATTCGGCGAGGTCGGTGATGATCTTGTTGACCACTTTCGAGCCGGTCAAAGGCAGCATGCATTTTTTGAGAATCTTCGGCTGATCCTTGGCTGTGTGTTCCATCAGAACGACGATACGCTTGACGCCCGCCACCAGATCCATCGCGCCGCCCATTCCCTTGACCATTTTGCCGGGGATCATCCAGTTGGCGATATCGCCATCTTCCGAAATCTGCATCGCGCCCAGAATGGCAAGATCGATATGGCCGCCGCGGATCATGGCGAATGAAAAAGCGCTGTCGAAATAGCTGGTGTAAGGCAGCTCGGTCACCGTCTGCTTGCCGGCATTGATCAGATCGGGATCAACCTCGCTATCGAGCGGGAAGGGGCCGACGCCCAGCATGCCGTTCTCGCTATGCAGGACGATGCGCATGTTTTTCGGAATGTAATTGGCGACCAAAGTCGGAATACCGATGCCGAGATTGATATAGAAGCCTTCCTTCAGCTCCTTGGCGGCACGTTCGGCCATTTGTTCGCGGGTCCAGGGCATATCAGGCTACTCTCACGGTGCGTTGCTCGATGCGTTTTTCGAAATGCGCGCCTTTGATCAGGCGCTGCACGAAAATGCCGGGCGTATGAATCAGATCGGTGCCCAATGAGCCGATCGGCACGATCTCTTCGACCTCCGCTACCGTCACCCGCCCGCACATGGCCGCCAGCGGATTAAAATTCCGCGCCGTTTTACGGTAAACCAGATTGCCTTCTTCATCGGCTTTCCAGGCTTTGACGATAGCGAGATCGCAAACGATGCCGCGTTCCAGCACATATTTCTGCCCATCGAATTCACGCACTTCCTTACCTTCGGCCACCACGGTGCCCACTCCGGTACGCGTGTAAAAACCCGCGATGCCCGCGCCGCCTGCGCGCATGCGCTCGGCCAAAGTGCCTTGCGGATTAAATTCGACTTCCAGTTTGCCGGATAAAAACAGTTCGGCGAATAATTTGTTCTCGCCAACATAGGACGAGATCATTTTTTTGATCTGGCCCTTTTCCATTAGCTTGCCGAGCCCGAAACCGTCGACACCGGCATTGTTGCTGACAAGGGTCAGGCCTTTAACGCCCGATTGCTTGATTGCTTCGATGCAATGCTCCGGAATGCCGCACAGGCCAAAGCCGCCTGCGGCGATCATCATATTATCTTTGAGCAGGCCCGCGAGAGCCTCGGCCGCATCTTTATGGAGTTTGCCCATCGGCGCCTTCCTTCGGTTGACGAAGGGAGATTATGGCCTGCCGATCTTCTTGGCAAGAATATGCAGAGTCTCGGTCACGCCCTTGCCGCTGACGGCTGAAATGGCATGGACCGGCTTTTTGCTGACCTTTTTAAGGGCGGCGATCTTGCGCTTGATTTCGGCGGCATCCAGCGCATCGCATTTATTGAGCGCGATCACTTCCGCCTTGCGGCTCAACCCGCTGCCATAGGCCTTCAGCTCGGCCCGCACGGTTTTGTAACTCGTCGCCACATCTTCCTCGGTTGCGTCGATCAGATGCAGCAACACGCGGCAGCGTTCGACATGGCCCAAAAACCTGTCGCCGAGCCCATATCCTTCATGTGCGCCTTCGATCAAACCGGGAATATCCGCCAGCACGAAAGTGATGCTGTCGCGCTTGCCGCCGATCCGCACCACGCCGAGATTGGGCGAGAGGGTCGTGAAGGGGTAATCCGCGATCTTCGGCTTGGCGGCAGTGCAGGCGGCCAGAAAAGTCGATTTGCCCGCATTCGGCAATCCGACCAGCCCTGCATCGGCGATTAATTTCAGCCGCAGCCACACCGTGCGTTCTTCGCCGGGATAGCCCGGCGTCGTGCGCCGCGGCGCCTGATTGGTCGATGATTTGTAATGAGCGTTGCCAAAGCCGCCATCGCCGCCTTTGAGAAACACCACGCGCTCGCCCGGTCTGGCGAAATCGAGAATGACGGTTTCCTTGTCTTCGCCCAGCACCTGCGTCCCGGTCGGAACTTTAAGCACCAGATCGTTGCCAGACGCGCCGCTGCGGTCGCGACCGGCACCACCGCGCCCGTTGCCGGCATTGTAATGCTGCTGATACCGGTAATCGATCAGAGTGTTGAGATTGGAGGCAGCTTCGAAAATCACATCGCCGCCCTTGCCGCCGTTACCGCCGTTAGGACCGCCGAATTCGACGTATTTTTCGCGATGAAAGCTCATGCAGCCGCGGCCGCCGTCGCCGCTCTTCACATAGATTTTTGCGAGATCGAGGAATTTCATGGGGACGCTTTTCTGTTTTTGTCATCCCCGCCAAAGCAGGGACCCCAGCGTCCGCCGCCGGAAAAGCCGGTTACTCAGCCTTCGCTTCGACCGAAACGTAAGTCTTGCCGCCGGTCTTTTCGCGGAACCGCACAACGCCGTCCTGAATCGCGAAGATCGTATGATCGCGGCCCATATCGACGCCGTCGCCCGGATAAAATTTGGTGCCGCGCTGGCGGATGATGATATTGCCGCCGCGCGCTTCCTGCCCGCCATAAAGCTTGACGCCGAGGCGCTTGCCGGCGCTGTCGCGACCGTTGCGTGATGATCCGCCTGCTTTCTTATGGGCCATATTACGCTCCCGTTATTCCAGTGATCTTTAGAACCGTGAAATCCTGCCGATGATGTTTCTTGCGGCGGTAATTCTGGCGGCGCTTTTTCTTGAAGATGATCAGCTTGCCGGTGCGGTCTTGCGCAACGACTTCAGCCGCGACCGAGGCACCCGCAATCATCGGCGAACCGACGGTGACAGTGCCGGCATCGCACAGCATCAGCACTTCGCCGAGCTGGACGGTTTTACCTGCCTCGACGGGCAGCTTTTCAACCTGGATTACATCGCCGGCAGCAACTTTATATTGCTTGCCGCCGGTTTTAACGACCGCGAACATGTTATTTTTCCTATCCCACTATCCGGAATACGGCCTTGCACCCTCTCTGGCGCGGCCCTGTAGGCGATTACTTGCCCAATTTATCCCGTTTTGTCAACGAAACATTGCATTTTTTAGCGCCGGTATTATGGTTATTTCCGCTTACCGAGTTCAATATTTCTCCAACATTATAAAGACTTAAAGGAGTTCCTGATGTCGGCCTTTGATAAACTTCCCTTCGTAACTCATCACGAGACCCGTTTTTACTTTTCTCCGTGGAACAGCCAAGTCGCTGCAAAAATGGAAACGGCACATGATCAGCGTAATCAGCTGCGGGATGATAGTACAAGATTTTTTGCCGGAACTCCTTATGACACGGTTACGCTGGAACAAGGCGAACAAAGAGACATTCTTGCCATTGGTATCTGTCTCGGTCAGAGACAACAATCGGAAGGCCTTTGGTATCCAATCATTGGATTAAGAAATAAAAAGGTAATTTACGCGGCCAATGTAAACAGCGAATTCGATCTTACTCAGCAAAGCCTGGTTCGGAGATTACATAATTTGCCGTCTAATAATTTCGCTCACTATCTTCATAACGGTAAATCCAAGGATAATAATCCAGATCATGCAGGCGAAGGTTCGCAGGCAATTCGCCTTAATACAGGTTGGCTGTTTGTTGTTTGCTCGACCGAGAAAAGATTTAGTACAAATTCTATCCCTTCATACCAGTTACATGGCCCCAAACCAATTGCACGCGCCGAAGCCAGGAAAAAATATACCGATTCATGGACGGCTTATGGCGCTAGAGGAGCTGTTGCTTATGGAGCAGAACCGCGGCCGGTGAAAGGCAAGTATCACTATTCCTTGCCGGAAGGCGTTACCCCTCCGTTCCCCGCTCTGGGATCGGGGTCCGGGCGATAATCCACATAACGCCCAGCAGATCGAATAATCCTTTGATCGCACGTCCGGCGAAATCGGATTTCGAAACGCCGTGTTCGCGCAGCCGGTCATTGACCGGCGTGAAAATGCACTCGCTGCCGTAAAGCTTGAACAAAGCGGGCATGAAGCGATGCAGCCCGTTGAAGAACGGCAATTCCAGATAGCTTTCGCGCCGGAACAGTTTCAGGCTGCAGCCGGTATCGGGGCAATTGTCCTTCAGTAATGTGCGGCGGATCGCATTGGCAAACCGGCTTGCCAATCTTTTGCCGGTGGTGTCTTGCCGGTTGACGCGAATGCCGGCCACCAGAATTCTGTTCTCGCGCCCTTGCTGCCAGCCCAGCTCGCATAGCCGCGGCGCATCGGCCGGATCGTTCTGCCGGTCGCCGTCGATCGTCATGATCCAATCGGCTTTCGCCGCGCGCACGCCGTTGCGGATAGCACCGCTCATGCCGATGCGCCTGGCGTGCCGGACCAATCGCACCTGCGGATGCTGCGTTTGCGCCTGTTTGATTTCGGCGGAGGTGCTGTCGGTGCTGCCGTCATCGACGCAGACAATTTCGAAATTGTCGCCGACGGGGGCATAGGCGCTGAGCGCCGCCGTAATCTCCTCGATCAACGGGATTACATTGCCGGCTTCATTCAGCAGAGGAATGACGACCGACAGGGCAGGGGGTGATGAGTGGCTATCGTACACGTGGTTTCTTGCTCCCGGGAAAGCGCGCTTTTTAGCAGGGAATGAAGGCCAAGTGTAGATACAGCAAGCTGTGACCGCTTTTGTGCCTGTAAAACCACCATATTTACCGTTAACCGCCGCCACAGGCGCCACCTAAACACTTTGCTTTTCAGCCGCTTTTCGCTATGGTGCCGCGCTTCCAAGCACGCGCCCGTAGCTCAACTGGATAGAGCATCAGACTACGAATCTGGGGGTTAGGAGTTCGAATCTCTTCGGGCGCGCCATTCTTTAGTTTTCGAGAGTCCGGCAAGCAAATTGAAGGGTGAACGCATTGAATAGTTTAGGTTTTTTCCGTCCATTTCCAAGTTCGCAAACATAAAGTTGATAAGCTGGCGTTTCCGCTCAATTTGCGAATTTTGGAAGACCTCGTAGGCCCGTGAGGTCAAATCAACCAAGGCAGACAGCGTATTATAGAAAACCTCGTCGGCTTCCGTGTGTTTGGAAAATAGCTGGTCAATCTCATACTGGCGCTGTTTGTATTCCTGCACTTTTTTGTCGTACACGCTCAGTGTAATTCTCTGGCTGGTCAGTAAGTCAACAAGGCCATCCAACATCTGCGCGATGTGGTCGTATTCCTTGCGCAGTTCCTCAACCGCATGTTTTCTGAAAGCTTCTTTTTCCTGTTGGGAATGGCTGAGATGCTGTCGTATGCCTTCCAGCGACTTTGCCGGTATCTCAATCGACTTGAAAACGGCCATTAGCTGATCGAGGACAGCCTCTTCCCGCAAAGGCTCACAGATACACTCGCCTTGCGATTTCGTGGGCCGTAGGTAGGTATAGCGGCCTTTTTGGGTATAGCTGGAATAGGCACAGCCACAACGCTTACAATGCAAAAGGCCCCTGAAAAGGAAGGGCATGGTCGCGTATTTGAAGGGCTTCTTGTTGGCCGCATCCATAACCTCTTGGCATTTGCGGAACAGGGCTTCGTCAACCAGCTTCGGATAGCGGTGCGGATAGGTTCTGCCCTTAATGGTCATAATGCCGGTATAGAACGGGTCACGCAGGATTCTGTGAATATGGCATTTGTTTAATGCGCCTTTCTTCCGGCCCTTACTGTTGGTTAGGCCGATCTTTTTGGCGAAGGCGACCATATCGCCAAGGGAATTTGCGCCCGTGGCATATTCCTGAAACATCAGGCGGACAAGAAAAGCGCGGCTTTCATCAGCAACTATATCGGCAGGTTTTCCAGTCTGTCTCGGTATATTCACATAGCCGATTGGTGCCTGCGAAACATACTCGCCCTTGCCGATCTTATAATTGACGCTGCGTTTAACGTTATCGCGCAAGGCGTCCACATAGGCTTGCGCCATCATTATGCGGAAATTCCAAAACATCTTGTCTTGCGAATTGGACTCTTTGCGAATGACGCTGTTTTCACTTGCGAAGTGAAGCTCCGCGACACCATCGTTGACCATCTGGTTGAGTACGGGCTGCTCTGTAAAATTGCGCATCAAGCGGTCAACCTTATCGACCACAACGGCAATACACTCGCCTGTTTCCTTGTGGATTGCCTTCACATAATCAAGCATTTCCCTGAATTGTTTGCGGTCGCCAACTGTTGAGCTTTCGGTAATCTCGTAAACTTTCAGCACGTCGAGTGAATACCGCAGACAATAGTTTTTAAGATTGTTCGTTTGGGCGGCAATCGAATAGCCCTCTTCCTGTTCTTTGCTGGAAACACGGGAAAGAAGAATGGCTTTCATGCAGCTTGCTCTCTGTATAGCTGATGCAGGGTTTGACCATCATCGGGCGTTTTCCATTCCGTCCAGCCATTGCTTGATCTGCCTAAAACCAAATCACTAGCGGCAGACGGACTTTTAAAAACATAGGTTTCTTTCAGTTCATAGTAATCGCCCTGATCGACTAAAATGCCGTCCCTTATCAAAGCCTCTCTTGTCTTGGGATACGTTTTTTCATACGAAGGTGTCATTTTCTTCGCGCAATGTGCCCCGGCAAATACTAAAAATCCCATTTGCGTATATACCCCTACCGCTTGGGTACCACGCGCTGAGATAGTAAAAAATGTACCCAGTTCCGGGCCAATTACTTCCGGGTTTGCATAATGAGCCACAGTCATTGCGCTTTGCAGTACATCAGCATCGGCTCTTTTTATCTTATCGGTCTTGAAGTTTAAAATAGCGGGTGCAGTTGCCTTTTGACGGGCCGGGGCGATGGCGAGAGGTTGAAATACATTCAATCCTAAAGTGGAGACTAGTAAATCCACACTTTCAAAATTATCATACAAGTCAGCTTCCGTTGATTCTTGCACATGGGATTTTGTAGGAATTGTGGAATTATCTACTATGCAGCGATTGGCCGTCGTTGCTTTGTCGTGGCAGAGCCATTCCAGAAATTTTACGTGCGTTTTTGTAAGATGTTTGCTGTTTGACGTGACCGCTATCGCGTAATTCCAAAAATCTTTTTTTGCATTGTGCTGTATTAGGCGTTCAAACACACATTCGGCCTCGCCTATATAGACTCTAGACTTTGCGTGTTCGTCTGACTCGCCCACAAGCATGTAAAGTCCTACCCCTTGTAAAGATTCGCGGGGTTTAACATCATTCAAGCGGGCGCGGGGGATATAGGTTGCTTCAATATTTCGATTGCGAATATGGGCGATCTTTATGCCCGTCGGCTCACCATCAGGAAGAAAAATCTCAATGGTTTTTGCGCGAACGGACGACATAGTTACACGCTCACACGCTCATCAGAACGGCGGTAGGGTTTAATTTTCGCTACCATCCCGGCAATTTTGCGCTTCGCCTCCATCGTGTCATGGGCGTTTTGCAGGCGCAGAAAATAGCCTTCGGACAAGCCAAAGAATTTACACAGGCGCAAATCTGTGTCTGCCGTAATGTCGCGGGTGCCGTTTACGATGGCATGAATGCGGTTGGGCGGAACGCCGATGGCATGGCCGAGTTGGTTTTGGCTCATGTCGATTTCGTTGAGAAATTCTTCTTTAAGAATTTCGCCGGGGTGCGGATTGCGAAGAGCGGTCATGGTTACATCCTTTCCGAAACTACAGCTTTCAGTGGTAATCGACAATTTCAACCTCAGTTGCCTCGCCATCTGCCCAACGGAAACAAATGCGCCACTGGTCGTTAATGCGGATGCTCATCTGCCCCTTCCGGTTGCCTTTAAGGGCTTCCAGATGGTTGCTGGGCGGGTTTTTCAGGTCGTCCAGCGTGTTGGACGCATCCAACTGGCGCAGCTTGCGCAACGCCCGATTTTGGATGTCCTGCGGCAACCGGCGCGAAGCCTGCCCTTCCCAAATCCTTTCCGTTTCCTTGCACCCGAAAGACCGGATCATTCATGCCTCGCACTATAGCATGATACGAGATACGTATCAAGGTATATTTTAGGGTTTCCAAATTTCATCAATTTTGGCCATTTGTGCATGGGTGAAGCACAAAATACGGACAACTTTCGGGATGTGCTTTAGTTCAGCCAAGCCCAGCGCCCGTTCTGCCTTTTTGCGTTCTTTCAGGTATTTATCCAGAACCTGATAGCCGCCGATGACAAAATTCCACGCTTCCGGCGGCACGTTGCCGAAATACTGGTCTTCGTTGATATAGAGCCGCTTGGCTTCGGAATTGTATTCGATCTTCTCAACCTTGTTGTTGCCATCCTTGGGAATCCGATGGAGCTTATCAGCGACAAGCCGCCGAGCCGTTGCAACAGTTTGGCCGGTTTCAGGGTGCCTTTGGATTGCGTAATCATGGCCTGCGCGATGTCTTCCGGTTTGAACCGACTTAAAACCAGCAAGGGCATATCCTGTTTTATGGCATCCCAAAAATGCAGCAATACCTTTTTGGCGACGCCCTGATTGAACAGCGCCGCAAATTCCAGTTCCGCCCCGATGCCGAGTTTCTGCAACAGCGATTTTATTTTTCTGCGATTGCCTAAACGCGCTTCCATTCGCAGCACTTCAAGCTGTTTGGGATAGGCCGATTTATCTTTGAACAAATTTATCTGAATCGCATTGTCGCGTTCGACGGCGCGTTTTTCGCTGACAGCGGCTTGTTTCATGTCGCGCACCTTGTCGTAAAAACAAATTTCATACGAATTGCTATGATAACGCAGGCAATGGCCTTCATTACGGTAATCGGTATGCGAAAGGTCGAGCCGCTGGCTGAGGTTGATCTTGCGCAATTCGCCCAGCACCATCGAGCAGGTTGTAAAATCCAGAAACGCGATGTTTTTGCTGTAATGGATGGCCGAAACTTTCGCGTATTTCAAAACCTCAATAATGACGCGGACTCCCATTTCCCGCAGTTTGTCATGCAGCAGATGCAGTACCCTTCCAAAATCGTGCTGTTCAAGCTCATCGAAATTATTGCCGAGCAAGAGTTTCGGCGCGGAAAACTCCACGCGAAGAGTAATGCTGAATCCGCCGCGCACCATTCTTTTGGTAAGGGTGAGCCGGGGCTTATAAATGCCGCTTTCAAATTCCGATTTTGTCGGGTTCTGATAACAGGAAAAATTGCTGCGTCCGCCCAGCGTGTAAAATGGGGGATGAAACATACCACGCGCTGATGGGCTGAATTTGTCCATATCCAGAACCTCAAACTGCGTGTGATCCAGCGTCAATACGATTGTGTCCAGCATCACGTTTGCTCATTACATCTTTCAGTTTTTCGAAGATGGCCTGTTCGATGGCTTGGCCGAGCGGTTTGCGGATCGGGTGAAACACCTGCACCTGCCCGTTGCCCAGCTTCCGCGTGGGAAAAGTCAGCCGGTAGCCGGTGCCGTCCAGTTTTTGATGAATGCCGATGGATCCGAGATAAAGCTGGTCGTCCAGCACAATGTTGGCGAAGGCGATTAAACCGGCGCACGGCTTCACGAAGGCGATGTCAATTTCTGTGACTTGCATCGCCGTCACCTCTTTTCCGATTTTCGATGTCGCACTGAATGAGTGTTTTTACGAAGCCGAGCAAGTTGCGAGCGGCTTCCTGAGCTTCGTCGTCGCTTATTGGGTCGGGGCTTAAATCTCTGATGGATTCTAACAAGGGATTTAGGGCGGCGTCCGCACAGGGGCTTTGGTGTCGATCCATCTTATTTCCACGGGACAATCAATCTTGCCCATAGAAATAAGCTGGCAGTTTAGAAAATGCAGCCCGCCAACGGTTCGGGGGTACCCCTTGAAGGGTTCAAGGGTACGGAAGTGCATGACATTCTCGCTTCCTTATTTTCGCTCTTGAACCCTTTTGCTATAGTGCAATTGGTTGATTGGTGGTCTTGTTTCGAGGTATTTATTCTTGTGCGAGTGTCCTCATACGGTTCTGGAGATAAAGCCATGCTTGGCTGGGAGTTTTTTATCACGCGGGGACAGAATCAACAGTTTGTCGCCAGCTGGTTGGCAGGAGTAGGCGGGACAAGGTGGCTTGATGATCTCGTGTCAAAAGGCTCTGCCAAAAGCCTTGGTGGGAATGGCTATCCGGATAAATATGAAATTTGTGGTGAAGTTTTGAGTTCAGTTCTAGCTAATGGGGTTCCTGAGCATGACGGTGCATTAGTGATTGGCGATGATTATGTTCAGATGCCCGGACACAAAACAGATGTAAAGATTGACATGGGAGTTATTCGATCTCTCCCGCCAGATGAAATCCTCACTATCGAAGCATGGGATCAATCTTAGACGTTGCCCCCCTGTCGGGCCTTGGGACAGCGCATGATCGTGTCCATTGCGCCCGCCAGATTGTTACTGAGCGTAATTCCCCTTTTCTGAGCTTGCTCGATTAACCATTCCGTGACCTCTTTTTTAAGATAAGCCTTGCTTGGGTCGGGATTAGCCAAATCGTAATGTGACCAAAATTTTTCTACTGCTTCATACATTAGCTTCATTTCTTGGGTGCAATAGGCCGGGCGAGGCATTTCCGCATCGCTAGACTCTGAATCCTTTTCGTGCAGGTGCTTAAACTCTGTTATCGCCTGCCGTAATTCGTCGGGCGGTTCATAACCTCTGTCTTGCGCCCATTTTATATAAACCAGCGGTGAGTTTTTGAGAAAAATGTTGGTTTTAAACTTGTTTTCGCAATCGCGCTTTAAGGTTTCATGGATTTCTAAACATCTCTTTGTGTTCTGTGACAGTGGCAATGAATGAGCTATGCCGCAAAGATGTTTTTCAAAAAGATCAGGCTTGATCCCTGTAAGCAACGCGCTCGCTTCATCGATCTCCCAGCTTGATTGTTTGGCCCAATAATCATAATTGGGCATATCGCGCAGAGGCTGGCGAGGTTTTGATTGAGGCAATAGCATTGGAATATTGAGGGGCAATCCTTTTGCCCATTCAATGAATGGCAATGGCTTAACGGTCGCAGGCAAAATATCTTTGAGGTCTACTGCGCCAACAAGTTCGCCAATATCGAATAACTCTAACTGCCCAATTTTGTAAGCATCCAAAGCGTATTTAAGAATTTGCTGTGCGGTCTTATCGCTATTCACGAAGTCTGCTTCTTTGTCATTCCTGCTCCGACGACCAATCAAATACAGAATAGCCGTGCCGAGTTGCCAAAGCGGTTCTTTGCTTTTTTGTAAGAATTGTTCCTGTGTGATTGCGGGATACGAGTGCTCATGCTGATTTTTTGAAAACTTTATCGTTGCCTCTCGCTGAACGAGGGCTTGCAGAGAAGGCATAAGATAATCAGGAAAAGGAAACTTATGATATGCCCAAGTGTAGAATGAAAAAGATTTAACTTTTTCTGGAAGCTGCAGCTCTAAAATCTCGCCCCACTCATTTACGGCCGGATTGTGCTTTTCGATTTGGCCATCATCTATGGCTTTTTGCGCTCCCTTAAAGCAGGCTGCGGCCTGCTCATGTTTCTCAATGAAAGATGAGATGTCCTGATAGGTTGGAGCGTTCCGGTCGTTAAGCCGGAACCCGGCTAGAAAAGACGTAATGATCAAATATTTATCCATAAATTCTTGTGTAAAAAGGGTGGATATAAGCCAAACTAAGGGCTCTGCATCCGCAATATAAACCTTTGGGGCCGGTTTATTTTTCTCGACCAACTCTGCATAAGCCGCCAGCGCAGAAAATTCGGGCTGATTTGTCATGACTCAACACATCTTTCATTACATTTATCCAAAGCTTAATCTAAACCAAACAATGGAAATGGATCAACTAGGCGCAGCCTCGGCAAGAGCAAAGAAATTACATGAGTAACGTCGAAACTATTACACGAAGAGCCACCGCTTTAGGTCGTATGGGAAATCGGCGTGACGACAGTTTCCGTCATGTCGCTCGCGTATTAAACACGGCAACGCAATTGCAGCTTGATGCTACCGAACAGGCATTGCGGCTTCCCGATGGCCCGGACAGGATATGGATGCTCGAAATAAAAACATCGGCTGAACAATTAGCGCAGGAGGCCCGAGATCGATTGACGGGGTGCCCTCATACAACGCATGAAATCGGATAATGCAAGAGCGGTTATCGGGCTTCGCAGAAGCAAATTGCCTAAATTAAAAATTTAGCAACCATAATCGCTACCTGAATTTTGTATCTTCTTGCCCGAATTTACTAAAAGTAATTCCACGATTTTTGAAAGGCTTATCTCGTGATACCTTCCTCGAATTGGTATCGGGCGCTGAATTTTTTGGCATCTGGTTTGGTTAATTTTTAATGAAACTATTTTGATAACTCATAGGAGGAAGCTATGCTGTATGCAGATTACCGATATGACCATATTGAAATAGATCAATGCTTGGAATGGGCATCGCCCAATTCTGATATTTGGGAAACCAGAGGCAAACCGAAAGTGACTGGGCAAAAACCTCACCGTCCTGACAACAGGCCCATCGCAACATCTATCGATGGCGACCCGTCAGAGTCTGTCGGCTATATATTTCCCATCGGAAATAAGGAATTTCATGTGCCGCATACGGCCACTTTGCCGGGCGGCTTTGAAACCGATGGTATAGATACTCGTGTCGAAAATGCTGAGTTAGTTGTCAGGCCCAATGGCACAAGACAGCTTAGCGAAATGACCCGCAGCCGCGATATATCCCCGGACGACAGAAAGAGCCTTAAGCTTACGGTTGCTGACTGGGAAAGTTCGGAACCTGTAGCAGCCAAAGAACCACGCCCATAATCGCCATCGGCTGATTAAGATGAAGGCGATTGAAGCTGGACTCAACGCAAGCGAATATCGCCTGCGGCTCCGGCAAAACATCAAGGATATGGGATTGACCACCGCCTTCGTGGATGGTGGCCTTGTTGTTCTTTTCTCAGGCCCTTCAAAGGCAGTCGTAAAAAGGATCGGCGCTGGATTTCTCAATAATTGGTTTCATTCCAGAGATCAGGCGCGAGATTTGGGCGGCAAAAGGATTGGCGATACGGAAACCGGAAAGTTTTTAGAGGCTGTCGATCTTGAAATCTATTTCATAGACTTTTACGGAAAACGCAAAAAGCCGAGAGAGAATGCAAGTTTCAGCGTGTGGTGCCTTGCCTCACGCGAATTTATGAAAGCCCGTTTCCGCGAAGTAGCCACGGCGGTATGTGGCGCTGACCCGAAACGGGTTTTTCGCAAGGTCGAAGTTAAGTGGTTGCTCAAAAACCGGCAAGTTGAGCTTATCAATAAGCGCCCGATTCAACTGTTCCGGGATTTTCACGCCATCGATGCGTATGAAGCTTTCCGGCTCTTTTGCCTGACCGAGCTTCTGGAATCCAAGAAACATGCCACAGCAGTTAATACACCTGAGGCGTGGCGAAGCTATCGAGAACGGCGCATGTTTTTTATCGTGGAACGACAGGAAACAATAGAAAATGCGCCTGCCATGACGCCCGATGAAGTAGCCGAAATTAAGCAACGCAAATTACGGATATTAACCGCCTACAGCCTAAAGTCCGCCATAGCCATCATGAGCGGCGCTGTATCCACTCCATCAATTCCTGCAGCTTTGCCCCATAGCAAGCGTAAAAAAATGAGGCATGGTTTATCTTGATCGGACGCTGCTATCGCAGCGTTTTCTTTTGAAGGTTTGCCAGCGCCGCTTCGCTTTGCGTGCTGAGGCGCACGCTTCGCGGCGCTGGACAAACCATCTTTCAGGTTATCCCCTATGCGTTGGAGGCTGGGGTATGCCGAGCAGCTTCTTCCAAAGCCAGTCCGGATCAGCATCCCGTGGGATCGGTTGGCCAACTCGTACCACAATGTCAGGCGGTTGGCGTGGAGTTTGGGGCGTATTGTTATTCATTTAAGCACCTGTTCGTTAGATCGGGTGCTCGAAGCACAGAAACCATTCTGGCGATGCAATACCCGCCTGGATTATAACCCGAATCCGGCCATTTTGAAAACCTGGGCCTGTATGCCCCGTAATAAGCTACCCAGCGACAAAATTCTTGATGGTTGGGAAAGTTCTGGCAATTACGATAATCTGCTCGTAATAGCGGGTTCGCAACTCGTCAACCAGCCCGCGCCATTAAGAAAAAAGGGCCTTCGGCCCTTTTTTCTTATATATCGTTCAGTGGTTTGGAATTCCTTTTTCTTAAAAATAGCTTAAGCCAGCGCCATTCCTGTCAATTCCCTGAAACGCTGCGGATCGACATTACTGCCCGAAAGAACCACTCCCACCCGCTTGCCGGGGAAGCGAAGTGTTTTCTCCAGCATCGCCGCTGCCGCCAGACAGCCGGTCGGCTCGACGGTCATTTGTAAATTCTGGTCGAAAAATTTCATCGTCTTCACCAGCTGTTCGTCGCTGACGGTCACGATATCGTCGACCAAGGCGCGGATGATCGGGAATGTATGCTGGCCCAGATGCTGGGTCTGCGCGCCGTCGGCGATAGTTTTCGGCGGATCGATATGCACGATTGTGCCGCCGCGGAAGCTGCGCTGGCCGTCATTGCCGGCTTCAGGCTCGACACCGATCACCATGCAATTGGGATTAATATGTTTTGCGACCAGCGCGCAGCCCGACAGCATCCCGCCGCCGCCAAGAGGCACCACCAGCACATCGAGACTTTCGGCCTGTTCGAACAGTTCCAGCGCCAGCGTGCCCTGTCCGGCGATGACATGCGGATGATCGTAAGGCGGGATGATGGTCATTTTCTCGCGTTCCGCCAATTCACGGCAGATCGCTTCGCGGTCTTCGCTATAACGGTCGTAGAAAATGATCTCAGCGCCGTGGCTGCTTGTGGCATCCACTTTTACCTGCGGCGCGTCTTTCGGCATGACGATGATGGCCCTGGTGCCAGCCCGCTTTGCGGCGCGCGCGATAGCCTGCGCGTGATTGCCCGACGAAAAAGCAATCACGCCGTTTTTAAGCTGTTCCGGTGTAAAGCGGGCGAGGGCATTCGTGGCGCCGCGATATTTAAAAGCGCCGCCAAGCTGTTCACTCTCGCATTTGAACAGCAGTGTTGCGCCAGTTATGCGGTCGGCTTTTTCGCATATGGCAATTGGCGTGCGCTTAACGATCCCGGCAATCCGTTTGGCAGCCGCGGCAACATCGTCGAAAGATACGGGCAGGGTACTCATCGCAATCTCCTTGGCGAACCTTAGTCTATTAAAACCGTTCTGAAAGCCTATAGATCTTTTTTTCCTAATTTGTACGATTTTCTCTTGCAATCCAGCAAAACTATGATAGGAATAAAAGACTATCCGAAAAACGGATAGTTCTGGTGCGTTTATTATGCCTGGCAAGCCTAGGATTCCAGGATCACATAATAAACCGGATCAGGAAGTCGCATATGCGCTTTGCCGATTGCAAGATTGGGCAGGGGGCGGCCGCTTCTTTTTTTGTGCGAATGTGAAGTGCAGAAAAAATAAACGCAAGATGATTTGAATTTTTGAATTTCATCTTGACGGAAAAACAAAAAAGATTTTTAATCTTCCCGTTAGGTTTGATCCACCACGATGGATCCGCGGGATTTGAGGGGCAGCTTGCTGCCGCGTTACCAATAGCTAAAGCGTCACATGTAATGAAGCTCTCCGAGCCTCGGCACTGTGGTCCCAACGGCCACTGACTGTCTTGAGGCTTTTTTCATGCCTTCTTCGCAATCCGTGGCCAAACGCGCCGGTTTTTTCGCACCGGCGCGAACGGGCTTTGCCGTCCCTGCCTTAAGAAAGGGACGGCGGTGAGGAGTAGGGAGGATAAGATGAAAAAATGGCAATCCAAATTTTTCGGTACAGCGGCAGCTTTGGTTACGGGAGCTGCGCCGTATATTTATTTTCAAGGGCTGCCGGCCGACCCGGATTTTGCATGTTTGCCATTTTTGTCAGGGGTGGTGGTGGGGCTTGGGATTTTCGGTTGGCTAACCGAAAAAGAGCTCGAATTGAAAAAAATAGGACTGTTGTCGGTATTTGCAGGAGCTGTTGGAAGTTTTGCCATTGCGGCCAACTGGAATACGTTGCCGCCGGAAAGAAAGCCAAACACCGTATGTCCTACCGGCGCCAGAACGCCAGTAGCCGGTGAAGGGATTTTGCCTGATGCCGAAGGCTTTGTTCCGCCGTGCGTGAACGGCCAGGGAAAAACCTGGCCACCGCCGGATTGGCCCGAGATCAATTGTCCGAAAGGTTATGAGCCGACGCGGCGATTATTTTTTCACGATTACGAATTGATCCCGACTTGCCGGATAATTTCGTTGCCTCGACCCCCTATCGGATAGGACTTACGCAAACTGCTTGCCGTGGGCATCCAGAAGCTTTTTCAGCTTCTCTTCCGTCTCGGGCTTGAAAGCCTTGTCGGCGCGAACGGCGGCGAGAATATCGGAAGCCGGGCCGCGCAATTCGCGCAGCAGCCCTTGCTCGTAATTCAGCACATCCTCGATCTTGATCTTGTCGAGGAAGCCTTTGACGCCAGCATAGATTACGCAGACCTGTTCTTCGACCGCCAGCGGCGAATATTGCGGCTGTTTCAGAATTTCGGTCAGGCGGCGGCCGCGATTGAGCAACCGTTGCGTGGCCGGATCGAGGTCGGAGGCGAATTGCGAGAATGCTTCCATTTCGCGGAACTGGGCGAGCTCGAGCTTGATCGAACCGGCCACCTGTTTCATCGCCTTGATCTGGGCTGCGGAGCCGACGCGGCTGACCGAAAGCCCTACGTTAATGGCCGGCCGTACGCCTTTGTAAAACAACCCGGTTTCAAGGAATATCTGTCCGTCGGTGATCGAGATCACGTTGGTCGGAATATAAGCCGAAACGTCGCCGGCCTGCGTTTCGATCACGGGCAGGGCCGTTAATGAGCCGCCGCCTAACGCGTCGTTCATCTTTGCGGCGCGTTCCAGCAGGCGCGAATGTAAATAAAACACGTCGCCCGGATAGGCTTCGCGGCCCGGTGGACGGCGCAGCAAGAGCGACATCTGGCGATAGGCGACGGCTTGCTTCGAAAGATCGTCATAAACGATCAGGGCATGCATGCCGTTGTCGCGGAAAAACTCCCCCATGGCGCAGCCGGTATAGGGCGCCAGGAATTGCATCGGCGCCGGTTCCGAAGCCGTGGCTGCCACCACGATGGAATATTTCATGGCACCGCTGTCTTCCAGAGTCTTGACGATCTGCGCGACGGTCGAGCGCTTTTGGCCGATTGCCACATAGATGCAATAAAGCTTTTTCGATTCGTCCGTTCCTTCGTTGTTCGCTTTCTGATTGATGAAGGTATCGATGGCCACCGCCGTCTTGCCGGTTTGGCGGTCGCCGATGATCAGCTCACGCTGGCCGCGGCCGACGGGAACCAGAGAATCGATAGCCTTGAGGCCCGTCTGCATCGGCTCAGACACCGATTTACGCGGAATAATGCCGGGAGCCTTCACTTCCATGCGGGTCAGTTTGACGTCTTTCAACGGACCCTTGCCGTCGATGGGATTACCGAGCGCATCGACCACGCGGCCGAGCAGGCCCTTGCCGACAGGAACTTCCACGATGGCGCCGGTACGCTTGACCACATCACCTTCTTTAATCGAACGGTCGTCGCCGAAAATAACCACGCCGACATTATCGGCTTCGAGGTTCAGCGCCATACCTTTTACGCCGGCGGAAAATTCCACCATTTCACCGGCGCGAACATTATCGAGCCCGTAAACGCGCGCCACGCCGTCGCCGACCGACAGAACCTGGCCGACTTCAGCCACTTCGCCGCCCGCGCCGAATTCGGCGATCTTTTTTTTGAGAATCGAGGAAATTTCCGATGGGCGAATATCCATAATCTTACACTGCTCCTTCCAGAATGTTTGACGGCGACTTCAATTGACGTTCAAGCCTCGCCAGTTTGCTTTTAACCGAGAGATCGATCATGCGCGAGCCTAGCTTTACGACGAATCCGCCCAGCAGGCTTTTATCTTCGCTCACGCGCATATGAACTTTACCGCCGGTCAGCTTTTGCAATTGGGCCGCAAGCTGTTCCTGCTGCGCTTGCGTTAGCGGCTCTGCCGCCGTGATTTCGGCCGAGAACTCGCCGCGCTGAGCGGCCAGTTCATTAAGGAATGCATCTATCGTTGCGCCCAATTGCGGCAGGCGGCGGCTCTGCGCGAGCAGGGCAAGGAAATTACCGGTCAGCGGATTAAGCTTGGCGGCCAGCGCGATCTGCTGCGCGGCTTTAATCAGCTGGGTGCGCGACAAACGCGGGTTATGGGCAATCGCATGGAATTCCGGGCTTTCGCGCTCAAGCATTTTCAATCCGCGCAAATCTTCCGCCACGGCATCGAGCTGCTTTTGCTCCCCGGCCAGCTCGAACAGGGTCTTGGCATAGCGGCGGGCGACGGTGGCCATATCTCCGGAAACAATCGGTTGGTCGGCGTGCGGCAAAGGGGCCTCGGCAAGGGTTAACGCGTTGATTTGCAATCGGCCCGGAAATAGCAGAGCCGTTCGCCGCACGCAACTATTAGAAGCTTATTATCAGAGCGGCGCTTGCAGGTTCAGCTTGCAGAAAGCCTCCCAGATAGGATACTAAATTCCTATGCCATTGAAACATGCCGATATATGGCGCGCGATCGATTGCCTCGCCGAACAAAACGGTCTCAGCGCTTCAGGCCTTGCCAAGAAGTCAGGGCTGAGCCCGACCGTCTTTAACCCCAGCAAGCGCATTTCGAAAAAGCGCGCGCGCTGGCCCTCGACCGAAAGCATCGCCCAGATTCTGCAGGCCACCGATACGACGCTCGATAATTTCGTCGCACTGGCGACAGGCGGCACCGCGCCACAGGCCTTACCGTTGCTGAGCATTGCGCAGGCATCGGCCAAAGGCGTGTTCGATGAAGACGGCAAACCCTCAGGCCGCGGCTGGGAAGAATTGAAATTTCCGGCGCTCGCCGATCCGCATGCCTTTGCGTTTGAGATTTCCGGCAAGCAGGCAGAGCCCGTTTACCGCGACGGCGACCGTATCGTGCTATCGCCGATTGAGAAGCCGCGCCGCGGCGACCGGGTCGTTGTACGCACGCAAAAAGGCGATATCATCGTCGGCGAGCTCAATCGCGAAAGCGCTAATAAAATAGAAATAGTGCCGTTCCATGCCGAAGCCGCGGCAATAGGACTCGCTCCGCGCGATATCGAATGGATCTATCGCGTTGTCTGGGCAAGCCAATAAATCGTAAAATCGAACAGGAATAATGATGACAAAACCGGAACCGCAAAATCCGCCTGCAGCAAGCGTCGAAGACGAAACCGGCCGCCGCCTGACGCGGCTCGAAAAGCTGGCGGAAAAATACGGCGATCCGTTTCTCGTAACCAAGTTCGATAAAACCCACAGCGCCACCGCGGTCAAAGAAAAATTCGTCTCGCTCGCCGCCGGCGAAAAAACTACCGAGACCGTGCGCGTGGCCGGCCGCATCATGGCGATCCGCAATAACGGCATGTTCCTCGATATTCTCGATGACACCGACCGGCTGCAGGTTTTCCACGATCTTAAGAACGCCACGCCGGAGCGCACCGAATTGCTCAAGCTGCTCGATCTCGGCGATATCGTCGGCGCCAGCGGCATCGTGCGCCGCACGCCGCGTGGCGAAATCACCGTGGATGCCGTCGAGCTTGCAGTGTTGGCTAAGGCGCTGGAACAGCCGCCGGAGAAATTCCACGGCCTTAAAGATGTCGATGTCCGTTTCCGTCATCGCGAGCAGGATCTGGTCGCCACCCAGCGCACGCGCGACACGTTGCGGGCGCGCTACAAACTCGTGGCCTCGATGCGGCAATTCCTCGATCAGCGCGGTTTTATCGAGGTTGAAACGCCGATGCTGCATGTTATTCCCGGCGGCGCTTTGGCAAAGCCTTTCACCACGCATCACAACGCCCTCGATATGCCGCTCTATATGCGCATCGCGCCTGAACTGCATCTCAAACGCCTCGTCATCGGCGGCCTCGCCGAGAAAGTGTTCGAGATCAATCGCTGCTTTCGCAACGAGGGTTTAAGCCCGCGCCACAATCCCGAATTCACCTCGCTCGAACTTTATCAGGCCTATGTCGATTTCACCTCGATGATCGAGATCACCGAGGCGATCATTCATCATGTCGCACTTACTCTGCACGGCACCGCCAAGGTCAAATTCGCCGATATGGAGCTCGATTTCACGCCGCCCTGGCCGCGCAAAGGCATGGTCGATCTGATCAAGGAACATACCGGCCTCGATCTTTATGCTTTTCCGGATGCCAAAGCCGCCCGCGAGCAGGCGGTCAAAATCAGCGTCTCGGTCGAGCCCGGCGTCAGTTGGGGACAGGTGGTCGAAGCCGCCTTCGGCGCCAAGGTTGAGGATAAGCTTCTTCAGCCCACGCATGTCGTCGATCTGCCGAAAGAAATTTCGCCGCTGGCCAAGGCCTGGCCCGATAGGCCACATGTGGCGCAGCGCTTCGAGACTTTCGTCAATGGCTGGGAAATCGCCAATGCCTTCAGCGAGCTCAACGATCCGCGCGAACAGCGCGCGCGCTTTCTTGAGCAGGCCGATCAGAAACGCGGCCCCGATGAACCCCCGCATCCGATCGATGAGGATTTTCTCAAGGCCCTGGCCTTCGGCATGCCGCCGATGGGCGGGCTCGGTATCGGCATCGACCGGCTCGGCATGTTGATGACCGACAGCCAGACTATCCGCGAAGTGATTGCGTTTCCGACCATGCGGCCGGTAGATTAATGCCCGCCAATAAACCATCCGAGATATTCCAGGGATCAGACTGGCTGACCTACCGCTGGACGGTCGCGCAGGCCTTCGATACGCTCGACCGTATCCGCGATCTGTGCCTGCAAATGCCGGTCAATGTTAGCGTGCCGGGCGGCAAGGACGCGCCGCGCTTCGAGGGGCCGGGCGAGGAAGTCGCCGATATGTTCGGCTATATCGTCGAACTGTGCGACGATCTGGCGGGCGAACTTGACATGGTTCTTGCCGACCTTTTTTCGCTGGTGCATGGCAGCATCAATTACGGCTGGGTGGCAGTTGAAATGCGCATGCATTTAAAGGATCTGCGCCAGCGCGCGCTTAAGGAAGCCAACACGGAATCGCCCCTTATGGCTCCGCCGGATGCCACGCTCGATCTCGCTGCACGTATCCGGACATTGCTCAAGCAAATCGATCAATAGGCCTTGTTGGCCGGGAAAACCGGCTTGACACCGTTGTTCAATCGGAAAAGCATGCAGCTATGGCAATTGCTCCCAAATCGCCGCCGCCTTTTCAATTCGGTCAGCCGGAAAAGCCCAACTGGCCCCGCTTGATCATCTTATGGATTTTAATCGTTTTGGGGATCGGCGGCATCGTCTGGATGATCAAGGCCAACCCGCGTCAGAAATCCTTGAACTGTCACACGCCTCCCGGCGCGGCAACATCCTTCAGCTCTTTCGGCACTTGCACGGAAGACTAGGGCTCAGGCAACCCGTATATTCTTGAACTGCCACGGATCGGTGGGGTCGATATCTTCCTCGAACAGGAAGTTACGATCCTTCAGCGGCGACCAGTCGCCCCATACGCCGACCACTTCGCCGAGATAAGGCGCTGCGATTTCCAGAATGCGCTCAAAATCGAGGTCTTCGGATTCCACAATACCTCGCTGCGGATTTTCCAGAGCCCAGATAAGCCCGGCCAGCACGGAAACGGTGACTTGCAGCGAAGTCGCATTGTTGTGCGGGATCAGGCGGCGCGCTTCCTCGATCGTCAGGCGCGAGCCGTACCAGTAAACGCCCTTATCATTACCCATCAGCAGCACGCCGAGCTCATCGGTGCCTTTGACGATTTCGTTCATCATCAGACGCTTTTTGGACTGCAGCTGGCCGTTCTTGCCGCTGAGTTCATGCATCGAAAGCACGGCATCGTCGCAGGGATGATAGGCGTAATGGCAGGTTGGCCGGTAAAGCGGTCCGCTGCTGCCGTTAGGCAGCGTCAGATAATCGGCAATCGAAATCGCCTCGTTATGGGTGATCAGGAAGCCCTGATAAGGCCCTTCGAGCGGCGTCCAGCTGCGTACACGCGTGGCATAGCCGGGACGGCCCAGATAAATGGCGGCATCGCAGCCCGTCTTGTGGCGGAAGCCGTCGGCCGGCAGGTCTTTTTCATGCGTGCCCCAGCCGAGCTCAGCCGGTTGCATGCCTTCGCCGAAGAAACCGTCGATCGACCAGGTATTGACGAACTCGCCCGGTTCCTTGGGTTGTTCGGCCACCTGCGTATCGCGCTCGGCGATATGGATCGTCTTGATGTTGAGCTTTTGGGCCAGTTTGGCCCATTCGGTGCGATTGGCCGGCTTCTGCTTGCCGAGGCCGTTTTCAGCCGCCATATCGAGCAGGGCCTGCTTGACGAAATGGGAAACGAGACCCGGATTGGCGCCATGGGCGATAATGGCCGTCGATCCGTTCGGGTATTTCGAACGCAAGGCCAGGGCGCTTTCGCGCAGAGCGTAATTCGAACGGCTGGAGGGCGACAGCTTCGGATCGAGATAACCGCCCGGCCAGGGTTCGATGCAGGTATCGATATAAAGCACGCCTTTTTCCTGGCACAGCTCGATCAGGTCGAGGCTGGACACATCGACCGAAACATTGACCACCATGTCGCCTTCATTGAGGCGCGGCGCCAAAATGTCGCGGTAATTGTTTTTGGTCAGGCTCTGGAGAACAAACTCAATACCGTATTCGCGGGCTTCGTCATGGCCGCGCTCGTCGGCGGTGATGACCGTGATTTGCTCAGGCTTGATGTCGAGATGGCGCAGGATCAGCGGCAAGGTGCCTTCGCCGATGCTGCCGCAGCCGATCATAAGAAGCCGGTTCTTGAAGGTGAGGTGTTTCTTCGTTAGTGCCGTCATTGACTCCACAATCGTTTGCAAAAAGACTCGTGTTTAGACGCGAACATTTTCGCATAACCGATTTTTAAAAAAGGTGCGAATCCTTTTTTCGGGTTAAAGGCCGATTCTGGAATGATTATTGTGCGGTCGTGCGGTCGGATTTGACCAGCTTGAGATGACTTGCGCGAGCGCTGCGGCGCTTGATCGGCGCTGCAGCAGCCGTTTCGCTGGTGATTTCGACCTGGAAATCCTCATGGAAACCGTTGAAGTGCGATTTCGACGCCGCCATGTAGGAGCCCATGCCGCGAACAGCGATCCAATCGCCTTCGCAGATATCTTCCGGCAGCATGAAAGGACCGGCCATGTAATCGACCGAGTCGCAAGTCGGGCCATAGAAGCTGAAAGACGACATGGGCTTGCTCGCAGCCTTGCGGCCCTTGCGCGGAGGACGGATCAACTGAACGGTGTTTTTCCAGTTCATCGAGCATACTTCGAACATATTGCCGAAGCTGCCGTCATTGATATAGAGCACATCGCCTTTGCGCAGTTCGACCCGCACCACCAGTGTTTCGCAGGTGCCGGATAAAGCGCGGCCGGGTTCGGCCCACAGCTCGCACGTCTTCGGCAGTTTGAGCTTGGCCGTTTCCTGCTTGATCACTTCGAAGTAATCGGTCAGGGGCGGTATATCCATGCCCAGATACTTGATCGGGAAACCGCCGCCGATATCGAAGATATCGATCTCGACAGCAGCCTCGCGGATGACTTCGCCGGCTTTCTGGATGGCAACGGCGTAGGAGTTCGGATCGAGTGTCTGCGAACCGACATGGAAAGAAAGACCGGTTCTATGGGCGACCTTGTCGGCATCGCGCAGCAGCGAAACGGCAACTTCCGGCAGACAGCCGAATTTACCGGTCAGCTGGCAGGCGGCGCTGCCCTTGGGCATGCCGAGGCGCACGACAATGCCGAGATCGGCCGCGACCTTGGTTTCTTCCAGGATCTTGTGCAGCTCTTCGAATGTGTCGATGACGAAGTCACGCACGCCGTAATCGAAATAGGCTTTGCGGATCGCTTCGCGGCTCTTGACCGGATTCATGAAAGCGAGATGAGCGTCGGGGAACAGGTCGCGCACCAGCTTGACCTCGCCCAGGGAGGCGACGTCGAAATGGCGGATGCCGGCGTTATAGAGACGCTGCAGAACGTAAACGTCCGGATTGGCCTTGATCGCATAGAGCGTATGGCCGGGGAAATGATCGAGGAACAGCGAGGCCTGTTCGGTCAGGGCTTCGGGATGCATGCAATGCACCGGCTGCGAAGGACGCAGAATCTTAACCATATCTTCGACGGAGGCGAAGCGGGACAGCCCTTCGAAGCTTTCGCTGAGGGAGGATTCGGTGGTTGCGACGGCACCGGCCATCGGCATTCCTTCGTTGTAATCCATTGGCCCTTTAACTCCTCATGTTAAGGCAGGTCGGAGTTAAAGCCGATTAAGGGTTGGGAAGAGAAATTAAACGACCCCACCGGGCCGCTTATTTCTTAAGAGATGGGGAGTGCAAAACTGCCTCAAGCAGTCTGGCGCCGACCCGGCCCTTGTCTTCTTTGCCTCAACGAAGGCTTGTTTTCTTTACCGTCGAGCCATTAACTAAACTTGTTAACCGGTCTTAAGGCTCAGCGATAAAAAATACTCCTTGCTGCATACCACGTTCCCCTTCCTCGCCGAAGCTTGGGAGGGGCGGCAAAGCGTCGTTACATAAACCAGTGGGGAACGAAGAAAGGTGGTATGCCTTGATCGTCCTTGGGCCAGTGGTACGTGCGCTTCCGTAGAAAAGAATTTAAGTATTATTTTTTAACATTCAATAAAAATAATAGTTGCGCCATGTTTTTTTTCCGTTGTGGTTAAATTAACTCACCGGCTTTCGGGCGCCGGGCTCTCCTTCGCAGGCGCGGCGACTTCATAAATGACAAAATTACGGAGAGCGGGCGAGTGAACCGGCACCAGCCAGCCGGGCAATTTCCGTCCTGTAACCAGCCGCAGAATGAAAGGCGGCGAAGCCTTCGCCGCCTGCTCTTTCGTCGGCGTTTTGCCGGCATCGTGCGGCGCGTTTTTCTCCATCATATCGGTATACATGCCCGGGATCAGGATGCAGCTCACCACCAGATCGACATGCCGCCGGCGCGCGATCGCTTCGGCTTCGGCAGGATCTGTCGCCGAGAAGAAGTGCACGGCGTCGAGGTTGCCTTCGACGCTGGTATGGAAGGGCGCCGACAGCACCATGTGCGGTGTGCGGAACATAAGTTCGGGCCCGATTCCCATCGTATTCATGATCACCCGCGGTTTGCCGCCGTAAAGCTCTTGCGAGCGCAGAACCTGCTCGAGCGCGTACATATCGCAAGGCTCGCGATAGAAAATATCTGCGGGAAACAAAAGGACTCCGGCATTGAAACTGCGGCCATCGACAGTCGCCGGCACCAGCACGCCCGCCAGCGGTCCGACCAGGATAAGAAGCCCGATCTCGGCCCATACTTTGCGGCGGCCTTGTTCGCGCTCGCCGATGGCAACCCAGCCGCGCTCGAGCAGCGCCGCCAGCGGCACGGCGGCGAACAGACCGATATTGGCGATGAAACGAAACTGATAAAAAACCGTCATCGGAATCGCCGCGGCAAGAAGCAGCAGAACTAATCCCCAGCGCCAGCGGTCGGCATCTTTTTCCCGGCGCAAGATCCACAGACCGGCCAACAGACCGATGCAGCCATATAAAACGCGTATAAAAATTCGCAGCGCCGAATGGTCGACCTTGATCAGGGACATCGACTCGGTCAGATCGTCGAGCATCAGTTCGGCCAGCGCCGGGTCCATGCCGCCATAGGGGCCGGTCAGCAGCATTGGAAAGCGTTTGAGGAAAAGCACGCCGGTGATGACGGCAAGAATGATACCGGCGCTCCAGCGCCAGACCGGCCCCATGCGGCCGGTCAGCGCAACGCCCGCCAGCGCAATCGCGACTCCGCTGGCGAACAACACATAGACGTAAGAGAAGACTAAAATGTCGGGTGTCAGCCAGTCAGCCGGCCGCCGCGTAACGGCAAGGAAGAAAGCGCAAGCCAGATCGAGTGCCAGGCCATACATAAAGCCGTTGCGAGCGGCAACGCCGCCTTTGGCCATGCTCCAGAGGCCGATCCAGGCCGAGATCAGAATTACCCAAGGCAGAATTTCGAGCGAGATAGCAAGGCCGAGCGCTAGAAAAAATCCGGCCAAGGCCCCCCAGCGCACCCGCTCCGGCTGTTCCATCATGCGCACCGTGCCGCCGAGCGCCAGCGTCAGCAGCAGCATCTCAAGCCCGTGATGATCGATATGCCCGGGCACGAAAAGGGCCATCAGCCCGGTGGCAAAGATAAGGACATAGGCGCTGGTACCCGCCCATTCCCTTTTTACAAAACCTTCGGCGAGCCAGCGGAAAGCGGCGAAGAAGCCGGCCAGCAAAAACAAAGGTTCGACAACGGCCATCAAGGTCGCCGCACCGTGCGATTTCAGGCCTAGCCGTTCCAGCAGCCAGATGGCGCCCGCCATCGGGATCTGCGGCAGGCGCGAGAAGGGGATTAGCGCGCCGTTCGGCGGATCGAGCCGGTGCTGGACATTATCGAACCAGCTTTGCCCATTCATCCAGTCGAGTATCTGCGTGAGGTACATATAATCGTCGGTGTCGGGCAAATTGCCACGCATGATCTGGCTGCCGGGATGAACCAGAAAGCACCAGCCGAAATAAAGCAGGATGGCAAGCCACAGCCCGTCGAAAGGCGGCCGGAAGATAGGAGCAAGCGCGCGGAGCTGGCGACTGAGAAAGGAAGACATGCAAAATCTTGTGGCCCCGGCGAAGGTTTTTTGCAATCCGATTCCCGGTTTATGCTGTCATTCTGCTTTCGTGAAAATCACTCTGGTGTATAAAGGCATCCCATGACTCTTCTTCAATCCATCGTCATCGCTATCCTGCAGGGCATGACCGAATTGTTTCCGGTCAGCAGCCTTGGGCATGCGGTCATACTGCCTCGTTTGCTCGGCTGGGGCATCGATCAGAAAGCGCCCGACTTCCTGCCATTCCTTGTCGTGCTGCATCTCGGCACCGCGCTGGCTTTGGTCGTTTATTTCTGGCGCGACTGGCTGGGCTTTGCTTGCGCCATTATGGGCCGCGGCGAAAAAGCCAAAAGCGAACGGCGTGTGTTTATCCTCGTTTGCGTGGCGACCGTGCCGGCCGTTATTATCGGTTTCGCGCTTGAGCATATTCTGCGCGGCTTTTTTGGCTCGCCGGTTCTGGCCGCCGCCTTCCTGATCGTTAATGGCTTCATCCTTTTTGCCGGCGAGCGCCTCAAGCATGCCGGCAAAAAATCGATCGATAAAGTGAGCTGGAAAACGGCGCTGGCTATCGGTGCCTGCCAGGCGCTGGCCTTGATCCCCGGCATTTCACGTTCGGGGGCGACGATGGCCGGCGGCGTGCTGGCGGGTCTTACGCATAAAGATTCCGCCCGTTTTTCCTTTTTAATGGCGACGCCGGTTATCGCCGGGGCAGGGGTTCTGGAAGTGCCGAAGCTGCTGCATCAGGGCGGTGGTTTGCACGGCAATGTAATCATCGCTGGTATCGTTGCCGCCGTGACCGCTTATTTAAGCACCGCTTTCCTGATGCGTTATTTCAAGAGTCACGAAGCTACCGCGCTCGATCCCTTTGCCTGGTATTGCTGGGCGTTTGGCGGCGTGGCGCTGCTGGTCTTTTTGCTCTGACGCCATGCCGACGCGTTCGCCCGCCCGGATTTTCCGCCTGCACACAATTCTGACGCTGATCATCGTTACGGCAACTCTATTGGTGCTTTATCGCGCCATGCATCCGGTTGGGCAATTGCCGCCACCCGATCATAATCTGCAAGTAGAGAGCGTACAGCCGGCCGTGGTGCGAGGCCGCCGTCTCGAACATATTACTTTGGCCAGCACCCAATTCGGCGATATCGGCATTTTCGTCAATATGCCGGATCCGCTACCGGCGAGGAAATTGCCGGTGATTATTGTTCTGGGCGGCCTCGGCACCGGCGAAAGCAATATCCGCTATATCGATAATATCGGCGACAATATCATCGTCGGTTACGATTGGCCGATTCCGGTGCATTTTCCGGGCGGCATTCAGTTGGTTCGCCAATCGCCGATGCTTTACCGCCAGATCATGGTTATTCCCGAGCAGGTTGCCTCGGCCATTGGCTGGCTGGCGGCGCAGCCCTGGGCCGACGACAAGCGCATCAGCATTCTTGGCTATTCATTGGGCGCGCTGGCGGCGCCGTCGATAGAGAATGTCGCCGAACGTGATGGGCATCCGATCGGCTGGACGGTGCTTGCCTATGGCGGCGCGCCGTTCGGCAGCCTGTTCGCAAGCAATCCGCATATCAAACCCGAATGGTTGCGCAGGGCGATGGGACCGGTCATCGATTTTGTTCTGCATTCGGTGGAGCCGACCGCAAATCTGCCGCAATTAGCCAGCCATTTTCTGGTCCTGGAAGGACGCGACGATACGATCATTCCGGCCGCCGCGCGCGAATTCCTGGAAAATGCGGTGCCGGGACCGAAAGATGTGGTGATTTTCAACGGCGATCATATGGGCGTCGGGGCCGACCAGATGATGCTGCTCGATCAGATCATCCATACCAGCCGCGATTGGCTGATCGAGAATGGCGCGGCAAATCCGTTGTAAGCGACAAGCTTTTGCCAAGAAATCAGGTTATATAATTGTATGCCCAAAACTCTTCCCGGCTCTGTGATTGTTCCTCTTATCGTCGCCTGCGCGCTGTTCATGGAACAGCTCGACAGCTCGATCATCGCAACCGCACTGCCTTCGATCTCGCGCTCGCTGCATACCGAGCCGCTGCATCTCAATCTCGCGATCACTTCTTATATGTTCAGCCTCGCGGTTTTTATTCCGCTGTCGGGCTGGGTGGCAGACCGCTTCGGCGCGCGCAGCGTGTTTCGCTCGGCCATCGTGGTTTTCATTCTCGGCTCGATCCTGTGCGGCATCTCGCATAGTCTTTGGCAGCTTGTCGGCGCCCGCATCATTCAGGGGATGGGGGGCGCCATGATGGTGCCGGTAGGAAGGCTGGTGATGCTGCGCACGGTGCCGCGTGCCGAGCTGGTCAGCGCTATGGCATGGCTGACGACGCCGGCTTTGATCGGCCCTGTCATGGGGCCGCCGCTCGGCGGCTTTATTGTTACCTATGCATCTTGGCGCTGGATTTTTTTCGTCAATGTACCGATCGGCATTTTGGGCTTGATACTCGCCAGCCTTTTTATTCCGAATGTGAAGGAGAAAATCAGGGAGCCGCTCGATCTGCGCGGTTTTATCCTGATGGCGTTCGCCTTGTCGGGGCTCGTATTCGGGTTCGAGACGGCCGGGCGGCACCTGCTGCCGAATGAGGTGGTGATCGGGCTTGTCGCCGTCGGGCTTATCTGCCTTGCGCTTTATTTCCGGCATGTGCGCAATATCAAGCATCCGATCATCGATCTCGGCCTCGCTAAATTCAAAACCTATCGGGCGGCCATTACCGGCGGATCGCTGTTTCGCACCGGCATCGGCGCCTTGCCGTTTCTGCTGCCCTTAATGCTGCAAGTCGGTTTCGGCGTGACACCGGTGACATCGGGGCTGCTGACTTTCGCCAGCGCGGCGGGCGCAATTTTGATGAAGGCATCGGCCGCGCCGATCATCCGCAAATTCGGTTTCAAGCCTATTCTGGTGGTTAACACGCTGATCAATGTCGGGTTCCTGATGGGCTGCGCTTTGTTTACGCCTAACACCTGGCATGTGGCGATTTTCGTTTTTCTTTTGAGTGGCGGATTTTTTCGCTCGCTGCAATTCACCGCGCTCAATACCTTTGCCTATGCCGAAATCCCGCCCGAGCTGATCAGCCGCGCCAATACGCTTTACAGCATGCTGCAGCAATTGACGCTGAGCCTCGGCGTGGCTGTCGGCGCGTTAGTGCTTAACCTGACACTAGCTATAAAAGGTAACGCACATCTGGGAGCTACCGATTTTTGGCCAGCCTATATCGGGATCGGCTTTCTGGCGCTGACGGCACTACCATCTTTTGTTAGACTATCGAGCGACGACGGCGCCGAACTGAGCGGCCATGTCATCGCACCCGCGCCGACGCGCCATACCGATCCGTCATAAAGAGTCGAAAAAGGTTGAATGCGCTTTGGCCCGCATGCTTTAAGAGAAGCATGAGCGTTATCATCGACCAGCCGCCGCCTTCTTCCGCCAAGCGCGATACCCTTATTATTGGTCTGATCAGCAGCTCACACTTTTTCAGTCATTTCTACCAGCTGATATTGGCGCCGCTGTTTCCGCTTTTGCATGACGCTTTCGGCGTTAGTTACGTATTGTTGGGATCGGTAGTGACCGGTTTTTATCTGGTTTCCGGCATTTGCCAGACTTTCGCCGGTATCTTGGTCGACCGTTTCGGCTCGCGGCCGGTTTTGACGGTCGGCATTGGTTTAATGGCGGTCTCGATCACGCTCGCAGGCCTGGTGCCGCAATTCTGGATGTTATATCCGCTGCTGATTTTGGCAGGGCTCGGCAACAGCATTTTCCATCCTGCGGATTTTTCGGCGCTTTCGCATCATGTCAGCAAGGCGCGGCATGGGCGCGCGTTCAGTATTCATGCCTTCGCCGGTAATCTTGGGTATGCGGCATCGCCGGTAATCGTGGGTCATCTCGGCGTCACCTTTGGCTGGCGGGTAGGGCTGGTGACGGCTGGTGTTCTCGGCATCGGCATGACGCTGTTGTTATGGCGGTATGGCCGGAATTTTCTGCCCGATCGTCAGGAATCGCACGATCATGCCGATGCGCCCCGAACTTCTTATCTCAAGATTATCGCGATGCCGGTGATCGTCTATTCGTTCGGCTATCTGTTTTTTACCTCGATGGCATCGGGTGCGATCCAGAATTTCTCGACCGTCAGTTTCATCAACTACTATGATGTGCCGCTGACGGTGGCGACCGCTGCCCTTTCGACTTATCTGGTTTGCGCGGCGCTCGGCATGCTGGCGGGCGGCGTGATCGCCGATCGTACCATTCATCATGTGCGCGTGGCCTCCATCGGTCTTGCGACGGCGGCGGTGTTTGCGATGTTGATCGCAACCGGCTGGCTTTCCTTCGGCTGGGTGACGATTGCCATCGGCATGGCCGGTTTCTTTCAGGGCATGACGGCGCCTTCGCGCGATATTCTTGTTAAAAGTGCGGCGCCGCCCGGTTCCATCGGCCGCGTGTTCGGCATCGTTTATTCCGGCGGTGACGCGGCTTTGGCGACGGCGCCGATTGTGTTCGGTGCGATGGCCGATCATCACGCCTATCATGCGATCTTCATCGGTATCGCGGTGATGTATGGAATCGGTATCCTCACGGTTACGACAATCGGACAAACGCGAGCGCGGTAGCTTTTCTTTTTCGTGCCGTCTGACTAAACTCATAAAATAAAAAGGGGCGGGTGATGCACAATATCGAAGTTACGCTGACGGCTTTGATGTTGCTGGGGCTGGTGATTTTCCTGGCGCCCAACGTTCTGGCGCGTAACCGCGGAAAAATTCTGCGCAATATCGCGATCTGGCTGGCGGTCTTCGTCGTGCTGGCTTTTGTCTATAAAACTTTCGGACCGGGCCACGGCATGGGCGGTTTTTCAGGCGCCATGCAAGAACAACCGCCGCCCGACAGCAACAATAATAATAACGGTAATCAGGGCTTTACCCCGCCGAAGGAGTAATCTCTATCTCCGGCTTGCCGCCGCGTTTTTCGACCATTGCGAAAATGGCATCGGTTGCTTGTTTCACGGCATCCTGATCGGTGCCGCGCACTACCAGCGAAGTGCCATATTTTCCCTGCCGGAACCACGGATAGGAACCGATATCGGTTTGCGGAAAGCGTATGGCGATAGCGGTGAGCTCTTCGGCAATCAGGCTTTCGGCTATTGTGCCGGATATGGCGATACTGTGAATGTCGGGACCGTGTTTGAGTTGGGCGGCAATATTGTCGAGCATCGCTTGCATGATGTCGGGCACGCCCGCCAGCACATAGACATTCTCGATGCAAAAGCCCGGTGCGGCGCTGATGGGATTATTGATGAGTGCGGCGCCTTGCGGCACCCGCGCCATGCGCAAACGCGCGGGGTTAAAGCCGGTTTCAGTATAATAAGCCAGTAAACGGGCGCGTGCCTCGGGATGTTCGATGACCGGCACGCCGAAAGCGGCCGCTATGGATTCGGCCGTGATGTCGTCATGCGTCGGGCCGATGCCGCCGGTGGTGAAAACGTAAGTGTATCGCGCGCGAAGCTCGTTCACCGCCCCCACAATCTCGCTTTCGATATCCGGCACTATGCGCGCCTCAGAGAGGCGCACGCCGATGCCCGCCATTTTTTTTGCGATGTAATTTAGATTGGCGTCGGCCGTGCGGCCTGACAAAATTTCATTGCCGATAATAAGGACGGCGGCGGTGGGGGTGGCTGCGCTCATAGCTCTAATCAAGCATATTTTATTGCTTTTATCATCATGCGTTACATAGGCATGCAGGAAAGCATTATATAGCATGCATTTTGTATTCTTAAGCGTTGCTGGCGATAATTAATTTGTAGTCTTTTGATCTCTATCGCCTCTTCGGAATTATCGGCCGAAAATGTTCAAAGCTCTTTTGCTCGCCTTGCTGTTTTTATTGCTGTCTGCCTCGGCGCGGGCCGAGACGGCAATCGAGAATGCTTTTTCTCCGCAGCAGGGCGCCACGGATCTGGTCGTCAAAACCATCGGCGAGGCGCAGCATTCGGTGCGCGTTGCGGCTTATTTTTTACCTCATGGCCGATTGCCGAGGCTTTGGTCAAAGCGCATCGGCGCGGGGTCGATGTAAGGCTGCTGCTCGATAGCCACCAAAAATATCGGAGTGTGATCGATTATCTTGGCCGCAATGGTGTCGCGGCGCGCATGGACGGGCGCTATGCGATCATGCATGACAAGTTCATCATTGTGGATGACCGCACATTGGAAACCGGCTCTTTCAATTTCACGCGCGCGGCCGAATTCGAGAATGCCGAGAATGTAATCGTGGTGCGCGACAGTCCTGCCACGGTGAATGGCTATTTATCTCAATGGAACCGTTTGTGGGCTGAAAGTGCCGCTGGGCGCGGCTGATTTCCCAGTAATAACCGGCTCTTAGAAGACATGCGCCGGCCAGAGAGCGGATTTTCTTTTTGCCCCATTGTTTCCTTATTTTTAGCTAGAGTGCCTGCCTGCTGACTTGTTGGTAGGAAATCTATGTCTAAAAAGCGCCGGTTTGGTCCGCGCCGCGACCGCGGTGGTTGGGGCCTGTGGCTGATCAAAGCATTCTTGCTTGCTGTTATCTGGGGCGGCGTTGCGGTGACGCTGCTTGTCATCTGGTATGCGTGGGATTTGCCCGATGTGCATCAGATCGCGCAATGGCAAAGGCGCCCTTCGATTACGATGCAGGCCGATGACGGCACCGTCTTTGCCCGCTATGGGGATTTGTATGGCGAGCGGGTATCGCTGAACGATGTGCCGAAATATTTGCCCGAAGCGATCATCGCCATCGAAGACAGGCGCTTCTATCACCATTTTGGCATCGATCCTTTCGGTTTGATGCGCGCTGCTTTCCGCGACGTAGCCGCGCGGCATGTGGTGCAGGGTGGTTCGACCCTGACCCAGCAATTGGCCAAGAACCTGTTTTTGTCCCCCGAACGCACCTTGCGCCGCAAGGTGCAGGAAATGCTGCTGGCGCTGTGGCTCGAGCATACATATACGAAAGACGAAATTCTCACCGCCTATATCAATCGCGTTTATCTGGGCAGCGGCACTTATGGCGTCGATGCCGCCGCGCACACTTATTTCGACAAGCCCGCCAGCGAACTTAATTTGCGCGAATGCGCGATCATCGCCGGGCTTTTGCGCGCGCCGTCGCGTTTCGCGCCGAGCCATAGCCAGGCCGAAGCGCTGGAACGCGCGCATACCGTGCTCGATACGATGGTCGAAGCCGGCTATATCACCAAAAAACAGGAAGCCGCCGCTATCGCCAACGCGCCGGTCCCCGAACATAAACCCGGCGCCGGCGGCGACGGGCGTTATTTCGCCGACTGGATTTCCGATCAGATCGGTCCTCTGATCGAAAATGCGCCGCAGGATCTGATTGTCGAGACCACGCTCGATCTGCGGTTACAACGCGCGGCTGAACGTCATGTCGATACCATTCTCGCCAAGCAGGATAACCGCGATGTCTCGCAAGCCGCGCTGATCACGCTGGCGCCTGATGGTGCCGTGAAAGCTTTGGTCGGCGGCCGCGATTATCACATCAGCCAGTTCGACCGCGCCATTCAGGCGATGCGCCAGCCGGGCTCCGCTTTCAAGCCGATCGTCTATCTGGCGGCGATCGAGCAGGGCATGTCGCCCGACGATATGATCCTCGATGCGCCGATCACTCTCGGCGATTATTCGCCGGAAAATTTCGACAATAAATTCCGCGGCCTGATCACGGCGCGTGAGGCGCTGGCGGAATCGGTCAATACGGCCGCCGTGCGCGTGTTGCAGCGGGCAGGGATCGGCAATGTGATCGAAACCGCGCGTGCGCTCGGCATTTCTTCGCCGCTCGAGCACGACGCGGCTCTGGCGCTTGGCGCCAGCGTTGTGACGCCGATAGAAATTACATCCGTTTATGCCTCGCTGGCGGCCGGCGGTCGGGCGATCACGCCTTACGCGATCAAGGAAGTGCGTAATCGCAATGGCGATGTACTGTTCCGCCGCACGGAAGTTCATGCGCCGGAGACAGTTAATCCTAATGCCGTCGCCACGCTGACCGGCATGATGGAAGAGGTGGTACGTTCGGGCACCGGCAAGCGCGCGGCGCTTGGCGACCGGCCTGTCGCCGGTAAAACCGGCACATCGTCCGATTATCACGATGCCTGGTTCCTTGGCTTCACCGGCGATTACACAACCGGCGTGTGGCTCGGTAACGACAATAATCAGTCGATGAAGAAGGTAACCGGCGGCAGCCTGCCGGCGGCGTT